>JAEIGA010011978.1_pt1 | contig 13153 bp, 19 predicted proteins | sample 9270691 | NCBI WGS metagenome assembly JAEIGA01 (sample SAMN17057246, study PRJNA624740) | gut metagenome | biome: biome; isolation source: fecal sample | host: Bos grunniens | place: China: Xizang | collected 2019 | reverse complement strand
GGAAATGTTACGAAAATGTTACGAAATGTTAAATATTAAGAAATGTTACGAAAGTGTTACGAGGCATGGCCGGAGGTCATTTGTGCAATTTGCACAAAAATAAGAGAAGTCCTGACAACGCACATCAGGACTCCTCTTGAGGAGATATGTAAGAAGATTATATGGAGAAACGACCACAGTCACATAATATCACATGATCAGATAAATGTTAAGTGAAGTACTTGAGCAAATTATTGAACTCTGTACCACATAAGTTATCAGAATAGCACACCTGACCACTCAGGAGCATTGATATTACTCTCTTTTCTGAATCATATACTTGTTTTAAGCTGGTGGAGTATAATGGATCAAGTGAATACTTATTACTGAATACTCTTGTATTATTCTTGATCTCAGATGTTTTTGGTGAAATATACCATGTCACCTGATCAGAGTGTTCATGATGCTCTAATAATTGGCACAGGAACTTGAAGCTATCATACTCCAGTACAAATTGATATAGGAGCTTGTATCTATGGACTGACTCCGGTAGGTGTGGATAAGTATTGACCTCATAAGCTCCCTTAGTAATAGTCTTGGCTGAGTTACCAAAGAACATGCCACTATTTACATTCAGAGAATCAGTCAGGTATACAGCTATCACTGTATTTGATCCATTATCATTATGCTTGGTATAATAATCAATAGTGCCTTGTTTCTGATGAGGTATCTTATCAAGTGACCACTCAGTATAGTATGGGCATATCCTTGATATGGTATTACCTACCATTATTACCTTGCCATCTGATCTATTTCTAAAAATAGTACTTACATAGTGCTGGAGTCTATCAGGCTCATTATAGAGGTATCTCGCATCCTTACTGATGAACTCTTCATAAAGAATATAGTCTACTTTCGGAAATGATAGAGATTTATAATGCTCATCAGATGCAAGGCTGTGTACATATCCTATCTTCTTTCCGTGTACTATCTTAGTTGTTTTCTCATCAATGTTACTCAAATATATCTCTTTTCTATAGACATCAACACAAGTATAAGCTCCCTTAGTGATTGCCTGTATTGGTATATCTGAAAAGTAGTTAACTATCATACTATCCTTGATCTCAAGGTCAAATCTTTTGAGAACTATCAGCTCTCTCCCTGAGTTGTAACAGTGCTGGAAAGTCATTGACTTACTTGCATAGCTCTTCCCATTACTTCTCTCTCCCAGCAAGATTGTATAATTAGCATCAATTCCCTCAATTACCTTTTGTTGCACATATTTACCTTTTAATCTATTGCTCATTTTTTCTACTCCTCTCAATTATCACTTTATCTTTTAAATGATACCTATTATTGACTAATGTGCCCCATGTAATACGTATATTACAATGATATACACGTTTTAGCGTCCTAATAACGTCCATATTCCATCTTTCCATCAAAAAGGTAATAACACTCGTCTCTGTAGAATCATCGTTTAAATCGTCAAATAGAGGCTTGAAATGTTCATATGTCTTATAAATATTATCAATAATATACTCACCATAGCTTTTACCGATTCCATAAGCCTCTGATCTGAGGAAAGACTCAGCCTCTGATGTATCACACCCATATACCAAATTACGGGCTAGATCAACAGATGCCTGATGATATATCGCTACAATCAAATCCTCATATTTTTCTGTATTATCCATATCAACCTCCTCTCAACTCAGCATCCCTGATTTGCATCCTTTCACAGATCAGATCATAGATGTCAGTAGTACCTAATGTATAAGTAGTTGGATATAATACAACTCCATAGCTTAGTCTTGTATGATATCCATCTATATCAGCCTCAGTCATGTTATCAATGTAACTGTGTGTTAATTTTCCAGAGTGATCATAATCGAATATAAGGCCTTTTTTGAAGTTCTTAAGATCATTATTGAGAGCTGTAACTCCTGATTTAGATACTCCGGCAAGTGTGAGGTGTAGCTCACCATCCTCCCTGTAAGCGTATTTTTTAGCACCCATGAAAACAGCCTCCTCATATGATCCATCAAACTCATAGAATCCGATAGGATGCTTAACACCTTTAGGATCAGCCGGCATAAAATCATCAAGAGTGATCGACTTATACTTTTGTATAACTTTCTTATACTTTCGTATAACTCCCTTGTTATAAGCCTCGAATATATAATCATAATTACCTAAATACTTGATCGAGTCAGTGTCGCAGTAACAAACATCTCTATCAAAAGCCCTTGAATATAACACACACTCCATCAGATGCTTACGGGAGTAGGCTGTAATGAAAACACCAACAGCATACGGGAACAAGTTACTCATGCTGTGCTTTTGATCCTCCAGCTTATCAGCAACAAACTCCCTTGAAAATGCTTTTCTGATCCACTCATTATTCACAAAATCAGAGCTTTGTTTGAGTACATTCTGAACAGAGATGCCATACAGGCTGTTGATAACTGACTTACTTTGTTTATAAATGGCCTCCATATCCTTGATACCCTTGAGCTTGGTCTTGTTGCCATACAGCTCCAGCACATACTTTATTACTCTCTCATCTAAGTACTCTAAGTAACAGTCATAACAGTCAAGGACCTCATAATCATCCACATCATAGCACCTGATAATAATATCAAAGTCGATATTGGTAAGCCACATGTCACATGAAGTGATTGATACAACTCTACCATTATCATTAACTAGATCAACTGGATCAATGCACTTACTTACCTGCATATAATGATTATAGTATTTATGATGTACTCCCTTAAACCTGATCTTAGCTATATAACCAAAGTTTGGATCACTATTAAATTTATACTTAGGACATCTATGAAATTTTCCTACCGGCAACCTCTCGCAACAGATAGTATAAGGATATGAGCTAGCTATATCCATACATGTAATACACTTCCATATCTTCATGGCTCTCAGTATATTGGTATGAGTATAGCCTCCGGAGAAACACGCCCACTCAATGAGTCTTATGTTAACTGATGATACAAGTTGTTGCATGTGTCGTATATAGTAATAATCAACCCTCTTTTTCAGCTCTGTACGGGCTATTGCTGTGAGTGTTGGAGGAATACAAGACATATGTTCATATTTTCCGAGAAAATGCCTTATAACGCCTGTAAGACATCTGATGTCATACTCACAGTACATAAGCTCCTGATCAGTCAGAGGACTCAGAGGAGTCCTGACATGATCATCATAATCAAGAGTATCAAGCTTTTCTATATCGGTATACTCTCTTGCTGAGTTGGCTAATGACATATTAGTAAGCATGTAGCTACATCTGAACTCAATATTAAGCTCATCAATATGAAAGCTGATAGGCTTATGGATATCCCTTGATATCATATTGCTGACATGATAGTTATTACTTACCAGTATGTTGATCAGGAAAGCCATCTCATAACTCAAGTTATGGACATATATGACCTTAGTAATATCCTTATCAGATAGCTGTTTGAGGACCCTATCAAAATCCATAAACTCACGGCCATAATATACATCATCCTCAATGCCAAATTGCCACATATAAGGGAGAGCCAGCTTATCGACATCAGTATAATAATCCTTGCTTAGAGTCCTATCAAATACAGTCCACTCTCCATTGATAAGGAATAGATTACTAACCTCAATATCAAATGTGTAAATAGTATCTGATATGGGTTTGGTTTTTGATCCTCTTTTCTTATGTACTACAGGATTTTTTATATCCTGTAATTCCTCATAATATATCATATTAGGTCTCCTCTATAGCTTTAAGAATCGAATTATATAAGTTGTCATATGTTGCTCCGGACATATTATACTCAATTCCTATAATGAAATTTATGTCCTCTTCTTTCCATCCTTTTTTTGCACCATAACCATACAGTCTCATGATCTGATCAGAGTCCATGATGGAGCTGAGTAGCTCATCATTCTTGAACCGGTTAAGCTGGTCATAAGCTCTTATGTAATCCTTTTTGGACTGAATAGCGTCAGGGTACTTATCTCTCATTTTTTCAAACGCATCCTCATTGATATTCATTTCCTTATCAATATAATAATCAATATCCATCTCAGGATCAGAGGTCATGGCCTCTATCAATAGATCAAGCTCATCAGCCTGATCATCAGTAAGCTTGATACGGGTTGATAGTAATGACTCATCCTTTACCTTTTTGCCGGCTGATTTATAAAAGCCCTTTATCATCTCTCTTGCTCTATCAAGAGCATTACTCTCAAGTCCTAACTCATCCCACTCCTTAAGGTTCTCGTTAAGCTCTCGTATATGTTCTTTCGTGCTACTTCTCATTCTAGCCATATGTTTATCCTCCTTTAATTAAAAAGCTCTCTATGAGGCTTAGAGAGCTTTATTTTGATATATTATTATCTACTTCTTTTTCTTGTTCCTTTTCTCATACTCAGCTAATACCTGATCCAGCAACTCAGCCTCTACCTCCTGATCAAGGAAGTATGCAACATCTCTGTACTTGGTCTTACGGCCATCCTTATACTCTCTTGATGGCTTTGCTATAAACATACCATTCTTACCATCAACAAGCTTGAAATCATTGATAACAAGCACATCATCAATGTTGATGCTTACATTGGCCTTAAGTGTCTCATGTTCTACCGGATATACATTAACTTTAAAGTTCATCATTTTCATCATCCTCACTTTCATTATTTGAATCATCTATATTATCATCAGTATCAGGAGTTGCCTCATCACTCCTCTGAGATAATGCCTCGAGTTTCTTATCAAAGTCCTCTCTGAACTTTTCGAGAGAGCTTACTATCTTCTCTTCAACTACCTTTGCAATATCAACCTCATTTGTCTCCAGTTCTTCTGAACCGATCAGCTCATCAAAGAGCTTATCATTATCAATTCTCATCTATCCTTATCCTCCTTTTGAACTATGCAATACAGTACCAGCATTATAGCACTGAATATTATACCTAAAATAAATCCAATTAAACCATTGATCATAGATGTATACCTCCATCACTATATCCGCCTCTATATATACCATGGGATCTATCAGCAAATTTTCTTGCTATATTGGGGTATCGTTCTAACATTTCAAAGAATATCAATCTAAAATCATATACGTCTACTAGTCCATGCTCAAAAATAGCATCAGCAAACTGGTTTAAAAAGCTGTTCATTTGTCTACCCTTGTGCTCATCAAAACCTTTACGCATATCGTTAAAGTCATTAAAATACCATAACAGATTTTCATATTCCTCATTAGTTAAAATAACAAATTTAGGTTCAAACATCATCATCATCCTCCCTGTAATAATTGATCAGGTAGTTAACAGCATCATTATACTCATCATGGATATGATCAACTATCATTTTTTCCGATTTAACATCTTTTATTTTTAAACTGAGCCACTCACTTCCCAAATTACCCATCTGTGTCAGTAATTCATCACTAGCATTATAATTCTCATCATCATCCAGCTCCTCAATGATATGCTCAATAGTGATATCAAACTCCTCATCAATGTGATATAGGAATAAATAAGCTAGTGTCTTATCTTCATCTTTACTTCTATTAGCATTATTCATCAGCTTATACAATGTTACATGGTCCTTAAATGTCATAGTACACATCTCCTCTCTTATCTCTCCGGAATACAGGCATATCATTACAATCATACAGGATGTAAATCAGTCCTATAGGTTTATTGGCAACATAGCTCTCAGCTTTTATTGCTGATCTGAATGTACCGATCAGCACATTTTTACGTTTTGACCTAACCCATACTAACTTGTATGGGCTGGTCTTGTAATCAAAGTCATACTTCCTGATCAACAGCTTGTTCACAATCATACACCTCTTTTCTTAGATCATCATAAAAACCTCTTGCATCAAGTGCTTTAAAGATTGAGTCAAATATCAGATCACACTCCTCAGCTCCTGATGTATAACCATTTTCCCTGTACCACTTCTCAGCTTTGGTAATATGACTCGCAAGATTACATAATAAATTTTCGGTTCTCAACTCACTCTTACCATCTCTTGTTGCTTTAATTTTTACATCATACTTAAATATTCCTGTGTCAATTGTTAACTTCATTAAGATCACCTCACTCCCATGAACCAAACTCGATATCTTTCTGATTAAAACCAACCAACCTGATCAGCCAGTCTCTTCTCACATTGATGGTCAGTCTTGCATGATGCTGATGTCTCCATCTCCTGAAATAAAACCATGTGCCAAACTTGATACGGTAGCTCTCATCGTCCTCACCTACATGAAACCTCTTGAAAATCTTACTCATCTCCTTTACCTCTCTTTCTTAGGTTTACATAATTATTTAGTTACTCCCTTTCGGGAATTACATCATATCATAGTTTTAAACAGTTATACAACACAAACTATTATTAGTTGACTTTAACTCATTTTATAATATAATTATGTTAACAGCCATGAGAGCTGATTTGAAAAGGAATTTAAGAATATGAAAGTAAATCAGATCTATTCACTTCTTAATTCTATCAATAAACAGATGTGGGGGAAAGAGACACAGACAGTTAATGACCTCGCTGGTATCATATCAATGGGAGAGTCCGTACTCTCTACCAGCAACAATACTGATCTTTTCCTTAATAAGCTTGTTGATAGGATTGGTAAGACTGTAGTCAGGACTCTTGATCTGGAATTAGAGTTTCCATCACTCTACATGAATGAGTTTGAATTTGGTGCAATTCTTCAGAAGATCACTGTAAATCCGTTTGACTCAATAGTTAATAAAGAGTATCAGGTTGGACAGGATGGCTTTACTCCATCTCTCCTTGATATTCATAAGCCATCAGTTGAGGTTACTCACTTTACCGGTGGCACTACTTGGAAATTTCAGGTAACAATTCCTGATAGTTTACTCAGTACAGCATTTACGTCAGCTGAGTCAATGGGTAACTTTATCAATGCTATTACATCAAGTATGTCTGACTCTATGACAATGTCAATCAATAACATGTCAAGGACAGCTATCAATAACTTTATTGCTGAGAAAATACTTGCCGGTAATGGTGTCATCAATCTCCTTGATATGTATAATACTCAGTTCAGTCAGAATCTGACAGCATCTGTAGCTATGTATACTAAAGAATTCTACAGATTTGCAAGTACTGTGATCAGGGAATACATTAAGTATATAGCTCAGCCATCTGTACTGTATAATGCTGATGGTATACTCAGAGCTACAGCAAGAGATAATGCACATGTACTTATGCTCAGTAAGTTCCGTAATGGTTTTGATGCTTATCTCTTATCCGACAGCTTTAGAGATGTATTTGATATGCCTCTCTTCACTGAGGTGGCATACTGGCAAGGTAACAAGGGAGCTGGATCAACTAATGATTTTACAACCAACTCCACCATCAATGTTACTCCATCAAGTCAGGAGAGTGTTGAGAATCCTGATAACAGATACTCCATAAATCAGGCTGGTGTAGTATGTGTAATAGCTGATCGACAGGCTATTGGTGTAGGTCTTAATAAGCGTAGATCAGGAGCATTTTATAACTCCATAGATGCTTATGAGAATATATCCAACTCAGCCATGATTCAGTATTATAATGATCTCTCTGAGAATGGTATAGTATTCGTTGTAGCTGATACTGTAGCCACTCCATTGATCACACTTGATAAGAGTACATTAACATTCGCTAACAGCTCGGGTGCTGATCAGACTATCACAGCCACAACGATACCGGCTGATGCTACCGTAACATGGAAAACATCTAAATCAGCTGTTGCCACAGTAACAAACGGGGTTGTATCTCCGGCTGGATCAGGTAGCTGTACAATATCAGCTGAGATCACTGTAGGTGGTGAGAAGTATACTGCAACTTGTGCCGTAACAGTTGGATCATGATCAGACTTCAAATCTGATTAGATAATACATAGGGCTGTATTACTACAGCCCTTATTTTTTAAGAGGATAATATGAATCTATACTTATATAGAAATACTAAGGATAAGAGGTATCTTGATAAAGGTATCGGATCAGATAATCCATCAGCTGAGGCATCAGCAAGGCTGGCAACTCTCCCTTGTAATTTCTTTGGAGATGTAAGCTATACTGATCCGGTTTTTGAGATCAGCTACTCAGCTAATTGGTGGCATGCTAATTATTGTTGGTGTGATGATACAGAGAGATGGTATTTTATCAATGATATTACTTACTCCAATAATAGGATGTATCTACATTGTCATGTAGATGTACTAATGACCTATAGGCAATATTTGCGAGAGCAAGTAGTATTATCATCTCGTAATACAACCCATAATAATCATTACTTACAGGATGATAGGTTTAAATCACTCGCTATGCCTTGTTCATTCATGAAATGGTTTACTTACGATGGTACAGGCTCAGCATTCAGTATGGATGTACAAGAGTTCCTGTTGTGCTGTGTTGGTGATGTTGATGAAGAGGAGGAAAGTAGTTAATGGCTTTTAAACAATCAAACCTAGCAACAAATGATTATGGTGTGATAGTAGTACCATCAGTGACATCTGAGTATTGTGATAATATTCTTGCTCAGTGCTATGATAAGGGATGTGATCAGGTAGTTACAGTAATAGACTTAGAGTCTAAGGGTTTAGCATTAGAACTCTTACCCGTGACATCTGATGAAACCATCAGAGAGCTTACAGCTTACATGACTGATGAAGAGATAAGCTCTCAGGAGGTTCAGATCAAGCTTGGTCAGTACTTAGGTGGCTTATACTTCATATGGGGCAATCCTGAGGCTGGTGGTATTTATCTCAGGCATACTATCATAGAGGGCGTTCATAGATTTACATTCGGATGCTACAGAGGCATGGTCACTTATACTGAGGGAGATCATGCTGGAAAGAATAGATATGCGATAAATGAAAGCTGGAATACTAATGGTTACTTATTCCTTGAGGAGCTTAAGAATATAGCTATATTCTTTAATATTGGAGTTCATGATGATCCTCCTGACTTTGCGATAATGTATAGAGATAGGAGACATCCTATCATAACAGGCTATGTTGATACAAACTCACTTCAATCAGCCACATGGTCATGGTATCAGGATGCGACAGTTGCATCAGCTACCAGTAATCCGGCTTATACTGATGATTGGAGCTTTGTACAGCCTTTTGAGTTTCAGCCTGTGCCGGTTGAACCCTGGTATGATTGTGGCTGGCAAGACATCTCTGTTGAGCAAGATGCTGGAGCTGTTTATAGAGGCACTTGGTCAGGTGGTAATGAGGTTTATGATCCTAATGAGGGTGGATCGTCTGAGGATGGTGGTGGTAATGGTGGATATGGTACTAATACTGATTACAACACCGGAGCTAATCCCGAGGGTATGTCTACAGATGCTCTTAATAGTGGTCTTATTACTATCTATAATCCAACTAAATCACAGGTTAGAGCGTTCAGTAACTTCCTCTTTGGATCAACTATTACTGATGCTATCGCTAATCAGATGAAGAGGCTTATAAGTAATCCTTATGACTATCTGATATTTATGGCATTATGCCATTTTCATCCTCAGATCAAACCAACTGGTACTACAATCAAATTCGTTGGAGTTGACAGCTTAGTGGGTAGTAATGTAGTGGCTAAGCAATATCAGAAAATAGGTGATTATGTGCTTTACTGGGATAGCGTTAAGAACGGTTTTGACTCATATCTTGACTATAACCCATTTACTAAGGTGGAGCTTTATCTACCTTATGTAGGTTTTGTACAGATCAATGCTGATGATATAGCTGGTACGTCAGCAAGTGGAGTTGTTAAGCTGGTAGTTAGATACCATGTTGATCTGTTAACCGGCTCTTGTATAGTTGAGCTTGAGATCAGGAGAGGTAAGAGGATCAGATCAGGTAATGCTGATAGTGATATTGATATGGTCAGATATAACTGGAATGGTAATGTATTCCAGATGTTACCACTAAGCTCTAATGACTTTAGAGGATTATTCTCGGCTGTAACTCAGTTTGCCGGTGGTCTTGCATCAGCTGTTGCCGGTAATCCGGTTGGTGGTCTTGGCTCAATGGCGTCAGCTATCCTCACTCAGAAATCGAGTGTGCAAAAGAATGTGCCAAATGCTACAAGTTATGGTTATCTTAATGTACAAACTCCATTTATCATAGTTGATAGACCGATTCAGAGTTATCCTCAGAGTGCTTATAATGGTGTTACTCATAAGTATGAGGATTATCAGGGAGTACCATCAAATCAGTTGAGGAAAGTAAAAGAGTTTATCGGATATCTTGAGACTGATCCAAACACGATTTGGAGTAATTCAATCAATGTTCTTGATACTGAGTGGAATGAAGTACAAGAGCTGTTTAATACAGGAGTATGGGTATAATGATAAATAATATATTTCAGATCGATAAAGAACTTAAGAGTATGTATGATGTAAGTGATGTCATGACCGGTTTTCGTTACTGGTTTTACAAACTTCTCAACATATGCCTAGATATATTTGATTATGATGGGCTACCATCAAGTTTACCAGAGCGAGAGATAGAGCTTAACCTGATCTTAACAGGACATGCTCTTATCATTCCTGATAAAAAGGGTGGAATGTTCACACCAATATCAAGTATATTCGGATTTGATGAATATTATCAACCAATCAATGCTGTATTTGCAAATCCGGTTATAATTGATGGTAAGACATATAGGATAGGTGTAGACTGCGAAATAATATATAATAACAGCTTACTTGACTCAATATGGTATATGAAAGCTGACAGCTCTCTCTATACTTTCATAGCCCGATATTCTCGCATGCTTGCTGATATTGAGAGTACAATTGATATTTATATGGTCAATAACAGAACTGATAGTTATCCTGTGTCTGATGATCAGAATGTAGTACAGTCCATTAAAGCATTTTTCAAAAAGCTGGCTATAGGTCAGAGAGCTGTAATCACAGATAGCTCAATCATCAGTAAATTCAGAAATGTTGATATCAATAGAGGATCAGTAAAGGATGGTGTCAATGATCTCCTGATTGCAAGAGATAAGATCCTTGAGATGTTCTATCGTGATCTTGGTGTCAAGATGTACCAACCGAAAAAAGCACAAGTTAGCACTGATGAGGTAGCAAGTAATGATCAACTCTTACTTATATCAACTGATGATATGCTTAAGACTCGTATAGAGGGTATTGAGAGAGTCAATAACATGTTTGGTACTGATATCAGAGTAACTCTTAATGATAAGTTTAATGTAAAGGAAAACGGATCAGATGAAAGACAGAACGATACTATATTATCAGAATAAAGCTGTATCATTGATACCTGACAGCTCACTCACTGAGTCAATCAACAATGAGGAATGGTATCAGGCTCTCAAGCCTCATATCAATAACCTCCTATGGCAATACTACGCAAATAGAGTTGTATTTATTGACTCCCGATTCAGATGTGATGATACTGATGATGTAATAATCGAGAACATCAAGAGATCATTTGCAATAAATCTGACAACGAGAGCTTATACTTATAAGAACCTCTATAATACTACTGTAATACCTTATAATCCTATATGGAATGTTGATGGAGTTGAGGGCCATATCAGACAGTATGATAAGAATGGAACTCGACAGGATAAGCATACCGGTAATGATAAGCTCACTCGTGATATGAAGAAAATCTACGATAATTATAATGTCAATACTACTGATACAATGGAGAATGATGTTACTACAACAAGCACATATAAGACTACTTATGACTCAGGTAATACTGATTATCCTACTGAGAGAGTAGTATCAGCTCATACTGGAGAGTTGAATCCTCCTGAGAGAACTATCGACACCACTCATACTGGTGATATCAATGATAAGGGTAGTGACACCACTGTATTTAATAATACACATGATTATACTGATAATGATCATTATAATGAGCTGGCTATGGATATCAGACAGGGTAACATAGGAGTTACCAGCACGCAAAACTTGCTTAATCAGGAAAGAGAGCTTGTTGAGTTTGATTTCTTCAAAAGAGTAGTACATGACTGTGTTAATACATGCACGTATGCTGTGGAGTGAATGATATGAATGATATTATCAACTTAATGGTTAATAATGGGATAGCTGTGGTTGTAGTAGCATATTTTATGATCAGGGATTATAAGTTTAATAATGAACTCATAAAGACAATGACTCAGATACAAGACAGCCTCAACGCTATTACTAATAAGATTAAAGGAATGAATGAAAAATGAATGGATCAGTAAGTTATGAGGGAGCTATACTCTCAGGTAACATAAGTATAAATACAGGAGCTACTCTTGAGGAGCTTACAGCTGATCATAATGGTGTTTACTTACCCTCTGAGGGTAAAGATGGCTTTAGCAAAGTGACGGTGGATGTTCCTGATCCTGTATTGGATGATATTACAATCACTGAGAATGGTACTTATACACCTCCATCAGGTGTTGATGGATATGATGATATAACTGTTAATGTACCAATTCAAGAGCCTGTATTAGAATCTATCAGCATAACTGAGAATGGTACTTATACACCTCCATCAGGTGTTGATGGATATGATGATATAGATGTTAATGTGCCGATTCCAGTGCCTGTATTAGAATCTATCAGCATTACTGAGAATGGTACTTATACACCTCCATCAGGTATTGATGGATATGATGATATAACTGTTAATGTACCTAGTGGTTTTATCAAGTACCTTGATAATAAGCTTGTTGGAAGTACTAACCCACAGTATATGACTGTATCAATGGATGTGAATCTCGTGAGTGGTAAGTGGTATATATTAGCCCTTAATGATCCAACTTATCCTAATGCAGTATTATATACTATGTTCCAATACTCAGGCACAGCTGTTAATGTTCAGATCGTTGGAGGTGGTGAGACATATCAGGCCACTATATCAGGGAGTCAATTCTCACTTACTTACTGGTCCGGTGATTGGCGTAATATATATGGCACTATTACTGAGGCATCATCTGATCAATTCTATCTCCCATCATAATAATCTCAAGAGGAGTCCTGATGTGCGTTGTCAGGACTTCTCTTATTTTTGTGCAAATTGCACAAATGACCTCCGGCCATGCCTCGTAACACTTTCGTAACATTTCTTAATATTTAACATTTCGTAACATTTTCGTAACATTTCC
>JAEIGA010011977.1_pt1 | contig 13153 bp, 11 predicted proteins | sample 9270691 | NCBI WGS metagenome assembly JAEIGA01 (sample SAMN17057246, study PRJNA624740) | gut metagenome | biome: biome; isolation source: fecal sample | host: Bos grunniens | place: China: Xizang | collected 2019 | reverse complement strand
TAAGATTGCAGGGCTTGAGGGGTATGGCTTGAATATTGTGGAGAGAGTTCCTGTCGTTATTGAACCTACGGAATTTGATAAAAGATATCTCGATACTAAAAAAGAAAAAATGGGGCACCTGCTTTGATGTGTAAAGGTGTCAAAGGAGCATAAATGCAATGAGATTTGATACCATAACAATCTTCGTTCTTGCTTTATTTTCATTTTGTATTGGTGCTTGCATTGCCTCGTTTTTAAATGTAGTCATTTGGCGCATTCCGCGCGGTGAGTCGGTGTGTTATCCTCCGTCTCACTGCCCGAATTGTAATTCATATATACCATGGTGGTGCAATATACCGATTCTTTCGTGGATATTTCTACGTGGTAAATGCATTAATTGTAAAACACCAATATCATTTAGGTATTTGTTGATTGAACTTCTCGGGGCGGCATTGTTTCTATGCGCGTTTTGGCGATATGGGCTTTATGCTCCATTGGCATGGGTCTGGATATCGTTGATGATAGTCGGTACTTTTATTGATTTTGATCATCAGCTTTTGCCTGACTTCGTGACTGTGGGCGGTATGATTTATGGCGTACTTCTCTCGATTGTATTTTCGGCGATTGCTTCGTTTACCGAATTCTCGATACCTAATATTACCGGGCATGTATTTTACGTCACTCCGTTGAAGTCGCTAATCGGTTTAGCCGCTGGTTTTGGTCTTCTTTGGTTTGTAAGGTTTATCGGCACGGTTGCATTTAAGCGTGAGGCAATGGGGCTTGGAGATGTGTTTTTAATGGGAGCAGTCGGGGCGATATTTGGAGTTGAAGCCGTTGTTGTTTCATTGGTGCTTTCATCTCTTATAGGCTCTATAGTAGGGTTTGCGATGGTGCTTTTAGCAAAGGCGAAAATTGGCGGGTTTACGGCTATACCATATGGGCCCTTTATATGCGCCGGGTGTTTATCATGGATGTTCTATGGGCCAGAAATTTGGCAATGGTATGTGAAATTGCTCATAGGACCGCGTCCGTTTTAAAAGGGGGAGTTATGTCAGTTGATCTTGAGAAATATATTTTGTCAATACCAGATTTCCCGAAGCCAGGAATTCTCTTTAGAGATGTTACTGGTATTTTTGATTGTGGCGAAGCATTTCGCATGGCAATAGATGAGATAGATCGCCTTCTCGAAGCGGACCGGTTTAATAAGATAGCAGCTCCAGAGTCGCGTGGTTTTATTTTTGCATCTGCAATTGCATCACGCAGGGTTATTCCCTTTATTCCAGTTCGTAAACCGGGTAAGTTGCCCAGAAAAACAATTTCGCAGTCATATGAACTTGAGTACGGCAGTGCTACGTTGCATATGCATGCCGATGCCGTTTCCCCGGGGGATAAGGTTGTTATTGTCGATGATCTGTTGGCTACAGGCGGTACTGCGTATGCAACAGCCAAGCTTATTGAGCGTCTTGGTGGCGAGGTTGTAAAAATGATTTTCCCAATTGAGCTTGAAGGATTTAATGCACGCGAAGGACTTCTATCAGGATATAATGTTCAATCTATAGTTCGTTATCCGGGAAAATAACTTATATGAAAAAACGCTACTTGTCGGCCCAAGAATTTTTGCACGATTGCTGGCGTTTAGCATCTATAGTGCGTAAATCTCCTTGGCGTCCTGATGCCATTGTCGCGCTTTGGCGAGGCGGAGCGGGTGTTGGCGTTGCGATGCATGAATATTTTAAATACACTGGATGGGATGTGCGTCATTATCCATTAAAATGCTCAAGTTACAGCGCTATAGGAGAGAATTCAGGCGAGGTTGAATTCTTTTTGAAGGACGAGTTGCTTCGGCAGTTTTCTAAAGGGGAGAATGTCCTTGTTGTTGATGATGTTTTTGATACTGGTAAAACAGCTAAGTCAATGAAAGATGTTTTGTCTTCCTCGGGTGTTAATTCCAAGATCGCATGTGTTTATTGGAAGCGTGAAAAGAATACTGTAGATATTCAGCCTGATTATTATGCTGCAGATATGTCTGGAGATTGGATTGTTTTCCCTCATGAAATTGAAGGTTTAAGCATTGATGAGATAGGTGAGAAAGATACTTTTCTTCTTAAATGTCTTATATAGTAGTTTTTATTGCTGTCTGTATTTAATATTCTCAAAAAATATTTTTTGATATGAGCGAAATAGTAATGATAATAACTGATTTTTTAATCAGTATAAATTTTTCGGCGTTTTGGGCTAGAACATTGGCTTCTGTCTTAGCTATAATAACAACAATTGTTGCGGGTGTCGTTTGCTGTGTGCTGATTTCAAAGTTTGTTCATAAATCCATATTGGATAAACATGAAAAAATTCGCAAGACGCATTTATCAACAGATTTTTTGCGAAACGCATTAAGGCTTACGTTTTTTTGGACGCTTTTATCATGGGTTCCTGAGACGTTGATTTGGAGTAGGTATTTATATATAGCGCTATTCCGTATACTTGCAATCGCGACGACAATTACGGCTGCGATGACTCTTTCGTCTGCGATGTCATGGTTGATTACCACAGATAAGGTACGTTCAACAGCGAAGAACATTTCGTCAAAGATGATGCTTCAAGTTGCAAAAATTCTGATTTGGAGTTCTGCGTGTATTACCGTCGTGTCTCTTTTAATGGGCAAAAGTCCAATTTATATACTTAGCGGACTTGGTGCACTTACTGCAGTTTTGATGTTGGTTTTTAAAGATTCGATTACTGGTCTTGTTGCAGGAATACAAGTCGCACAAAATGATATGGTTCGTGTTGGCGACTGGATAACGCTTCCTAAACACAATGCTGACGGGACAGTTATTGATATTGCACTTACGACTGTAAAGGTAAAGAATTTTGATAATACAGTAACTATGATTCCATCCTCTGTTTTGATATCTGATTCGTTTATTAATTGGCGCTATATGTCAGATTCAAAAGGTCGTCGAATCAAGCGTCCTGTTTGGATAAGTGTAACTTCAATTCAGGAAATGACTCCTGAAATCAAGAATGACTTGGTCGAAAAGGGGCTTATCGATGAGAGCGACAACCCAATCTCAAACCTTTCTGCTTTTGAGCTTTGGCTTCGAAAAATGCTTTTAAATAATCCTAATATAACTAAAGAGTTAGTTACGATGGTTCGCCAAACACCACCATCAGATACTGGAATTCCAGTTGAGATTTATGCGTTTACCAAAACAAGGGACTGGGTTGAATATGAAAATATTCAGAGCGAAATTTTTGATCTTATTTATATAACTGCGCCAAAGTTTTCTCTTCAGATTTATCAGCGTAGGGGGGACACTCCCCAAATATCCGTTGTGTAATTAAGCATAAATACTAAAATTAAGGCTGATTTTAATGAAAATTACGAAAAGAGATTTTGTGCGAGGCGCAGTAGTTTCTGGCGCGGCACTTGCATTCCCATCTATTATTCCTTCTTCAGTTTTAGGTGCTAATTCACCAAGTAATACGCTTAATGTGGCGCAGATCGGATGTGGACGCATTGGTCTTACTATGGATGCTCCAGGCTTCTTGTTAGCGAAGGGCGCTCGTATTTCAGCGGTATGTGACTTGGATTCTCGCAGATTAGAATATTTGCGTGCGTTTATTGCTAATAAGCAGGAAAATGGTTCATTGAATGCGATATATGCTGCGCATGATTTTCATGATGTAATTTCTCGAGCCGATGTTGATGCGGTATCTATATCCACTCCCGATCATTGGCATGCACAGATTGCAATTGAAGCAGCGTTTGCAGGCAAGCATGTTTATATGCAAAAACCTGCCTCGCTGACAATTCAAGAGGGAAGGCTTTTTGCCAATGCAATCGCAGAAACAGAGAAAATTTTTCTTTTAGGCTCGCAGCAACGTTCATGGCTTCAGTTTCAGAAGGCTTGTGCATTTGTTCGTGAAGGACGACTTGGCAAGATTAAGTCTATAGAGGTCGGTCTTCCCGGTGATCCCAAAGGTGGTTCTACCACTAAAATGCCAATACCTAAATGCCTTGATTATGATTTTTGGTTAGGTTCTACACCTGAAGTGTTCTACACAGAGGATCGTGTGCATAATCAAAGTTCAAATACTAATAAGGCGATAAATTCACGTCCTGGTTGGCTTAGGTGCGAACAGTTTGGCGCAGGTATGATTACAGGATGGGGGTCGCATCATCTTGATATTGTTCATTGGGCAATGGGATGGGAGAAGATAGGGCCGTCGGTTATTGAAGGCAGAGGTCAATTCCATACTGGAGGGCTTTGGGATGTTCACGGAGAATATGACATAACTCTTACGTATCCAGATGGTACGCCTGTGCGCGTTTGGGATAAGTTTCCTAACGGTGTTCGTTTTATAGGAGAAAAAGGGTGGATATTTGTAAGCCGTGGAAGCGCTAAAGTGTCAGCTTCCGATCCTGTAGCCCCAGGAAAGGCTCTCAAAGCTCTTGATGCAAGTAATCCTGCACTTATTACCGGTGAGCCTTCGGTATTGCTTTATCGGAATGCACAAAAGCAGCCTAAGTTTCACCATCAAAACTTTGTTGATTCAATTAAAGCCAATACGCCTACCATTGTCCCTGCCGAGACAGCGCATCGTTCGTGCAGTGCGTGTCTTCTTTCATGGATAGGAATGAAACTTGGTCGTAAATTGATATGGGATTGGCAAAAGGAACGTTTTGTTAATGACGCCGAGGCAGACTCAATGCTTGAACGCATGGAGCGTGCTCCTTATGGTGCAAAACGAGCGTATCAGCGTTTGAGCAAGAACTATCGCGCAGTACCGCGTGGTTAATTGGTTAGGGGGGTATGAAAAAAATTATTCTATTGCTTTTAGCATTCCTTACAACCGGTATATGGGCGGCGGAGTTTGCCGCGGTTGATGTTTTAATTTATACTCGCTGGCAGTATGTTAAAAATCAAAAGACCGGCGAGGTCGCCAAAAGCGGTACTACTCCATGGTCAAATGCGTATTATCACAAGTCTACTGATCAAGGTGCTGAAGAAGTCAGGCGGTATTTTACCGCGAACGGACTTTCCTGTCTCGTTACCGACAATCCGGCATTCTTTACCTCGCAGGCGATGAAGAAACTCAAACTGATTGTCTTATGTAGTTGCAATCATGAACTTTTCGATAATGAAACTCAACGTGAGTCATTTTACGATTTTGTGAAAAACGGCGGCGGCTTGTTGGCTATACATTCTTCAAGTGCTTGTGAGCGAGGGTCAAAACGTTTTCGTGATTTTCTTGGCGGTGCATTTGAAAGCCATTATCGTCAGCAGTCGGTTCCTTTTAGGCGTATTGATCGTTCTCACCCAGCCATGGCGCACTTCCCCGAGGATTATGTTTGGAAAATGGATGAGATCTATCTCAATCATCCCGATGAGGCCAATGTGCGTCCGCTTATGATTCTTAATTGGAACGATGTTATTGAAAAAAGCCGTAAAACAGACAAGCATGGATGTCCTAAAATAGGTGGTCATATACTTGAATGGTGTAAAACATATGGTAAGGGGCGTATCTTTTACACCGCGCTTGGTCATAATCCGGGGGATTGGGGCAAAATGGAATGGCAACTTCATCTTCTTGAAGCTGCACGCTGGGCAATTGGGGAGAGGCCTGATTGTATAGAGTTCAAGCCTGTTGCGGCAGTGGCGCGTAAAACGATTGATGGAGTAGAATGCGTTAGGGACGGGAGGATTTTGTGGAAGTTTAATATTGCTAACCGAGAGTCTAAGCCTTTTGTTCATCCGCTTTGTCTTCCCGATGGACGTTGTATAACCGATGCGCGCCCCAAAGATCATCCGTGGCATCTTGGTCTTTGGTTTTGTTGGAAGTATATTAATGGTTTGAATTATTGGGAGCCGCGTAATCCTGCGCAGTCCAATCTTTTTCCAGATGGCATGACTGTTGTGAAGGATTTTAAGATTGAGCCTAAAGGTGGTGGATGTAATGTTGCTTTGTCGCTTTGGTATGGTCCGCGCGCAGAGCCTGGCAAGGTGTTGCTTGAGGAGGAGAGGGTAATGGCGTTTTCAGAACCTGATCAAAATGGAAGTTATAAAATTCTCTCCACTCATAAGTTTACAGCCAAAGAAAAGGTTACGCTTGATGCGCGCCGTCCAGTTGCGTACGGTGGGTTTTCGATGCGCATGAGTAGGATGGTGCGCGATTTTGAGATGACTGGTACGGGGGGAGTGCCTGATGGTGGTAAAAATATTGGTGGGCCCAAGAGTATGACGGCTGTTAAATATACTGATCCCGCAAGTGGCCACGGGGTGGAGGTGAGAATGCTTGCTCCGCTTGAAACAGAGCGTATTTATACGTGGAGTGATCATTGTTATGTAAATCCAATGCCAATCTACGAAAAAAAGCTTGATTTGAAGCCTGGTGAATCATTTACATTAAAGTATGAAGTGATAGTTTTTTAACATTATAAATGTTGGCAGAAGAGTGTGATTCTTGGGGGATTAGAAGGGCTTGGTATTATTCTTACCCCAGCGGCTCATTTTCCCCTCACACAGGTATTTTCAGTTTGTCGTGGCTTGACTAAAAAGAGCATTTTTTTTATACTAAAAACAATTGTGGCATTTGTGTTTCTTATTAAATAAAACGAGGTTGATAAATGAATAAACATTGTGCATTAATTCTTGCGGTTGCTGGATCAGCATTATCTGCTGTTTCTGCTCCAATGCTTACTCCTTGGGGTGAGAAAATAACTTCCGACAATGCGTGGCGTAATTATCCGCGTCCGCAAATGGTTCGTTCAAATTGGACCTGTTTAAATGGTGAATGGGATTATGCCATTACAAAGATTGTTGATAGTGCTGAGCGTCCAACTAAATGGGATGGTAAGATTCGCGTTCCTTTTGCGCTTGAGTCCATACTTTCTGGAGTGAGAAAACCTACTGAGAATCAGCGTTTTCTTGAGCCCGAGGAATACCTTTGGTATACCAAAAAGCTCAATCTTGATCCTAAAGAGAACGAGAGAATATTGTTGCATTTTGGCGCTGTTGATTTTAGGGCGATCGTATTTCTTGGTCATGATGAAGTAGCCTTCCATGAAGGTGGGCAATTGCCATTTACCGTTGATTTAACGAAATATGCCAAGAAAGGTGAAAATACTCTCACCGTTCTTGTGTGGGATCCAACGGAAAAGCATTTTCAAAGCCGCGGCAAGCAGTGTTTCCGCTCACACGGCTGCTTCTATACGCGTTCTAGCGGAATTTGGCAGACGGTATGGCTTGAAAATGTTCCCAAGAAATATATCTCCGACTACAATGTTGTTACAGATGTAGACAAGAGCGAAGTGGTTTTGACTTTTGCGGTAGATGGCCTTGAGTATGCTGATAATAAACTTGGTTCAATTAAGATTGAGTCCATTGAAAATTCAATCGATTCATCAGCAGCAAAGTCCCTTTCTGTTTCTTCAGAGTTTACACCTGGAAAGCCTGTTGCTGTAAAGTTGCCCGCACCAGTCGCGCTTTGGTCGCCTGAGTCGCCAAGCCTTTATCATTTTACCGCCAAGTTTGGCGATGATGAAGTTAAGGGGTATTTTGCAATGCGCAAATTTGAAAAGCGCCGTGATGCTAAGGGAACGCTTCGTTTTTATCTTAACAACAAGCCTTACTATATTATGGGCACGCTCGATCAAGGATGGTGGCCTGACGGGCTTCTCACTCCTCCGTCGGAAGAGGCCATTGCTTTTGATATTAAAACCCTTAAAGACTGCGGCTTTAATACTATGCGTAAGCATATTAAGGTTGAACCCCTTGCGTATTATGCGCTTTGCGACAAGCTTGGCTTGATTGTTTTGCAGGATATGCCTTCTCCAAATGGCGATGCATATAGCCCATTTAAATGGGAAACGGTTAAGGGGTATTCGCTTTATCGTGATGAACTTAAGGGTATGATTAACTTATTGAAGAAGGTGCCTTCTATTTTGGTATGGGTTCCATACAACGAAGGTTGGGGGCAGCATGACTTGTTCTTGACCCATGCAACTTTTGATTTTGTCAAGGCTGCTGATCCTACCCGTCTTGTCAATGGTCCCTCGGGCTGGCAAGACAATGAAGGCGGCGAACTTCTCAGGGGTAAGCGTATTAAGACCGAGCATCGTCCTGAGGGCGTTTGCGAGGCGGCTGATATTGTTGATTACCACTATTATCGAGGCCCCGCAATGCCTCCAGTAAACAATCGCCGCGTGTCATTCCTTGGCGAGTTTGGTGGTGTGGCGCACTTTGTCAACGATCATATTTGGCGCGATTTTGATCAGGCAAAATTCCTTGGAGAAAAGAAAGGCGGAAATTGGGGGTATGGTGGTGTTAAGGATTCATCAACCAGGGAAGCCTTAGAGAATGTATACATGGGGCTTATGGGCAAGCTCGGTGAGTATGCTGTTTCTGGGCTTGCTGGTTCAATTTATACGCAGACAACCGACGTCGAGCTTGAGCTCAATGGATTGCTTACATACGACCGCAAAGTCTTAAAGTTTGATGCTTCAAAATTGAAGAAGATTCATGAGGATATTATTCGCCGTGCATATGAGTCTGCTGTAAATTCAAAATAAAATAAAATAATGATGAAAAAGTTCTTTTTTGCGCTTCCATTGGCTTCATTTGCGCTGTTCTCTTTTGGGGTTGGAAACGAAAATCAAGTTTCAGATAACGGTTTAGAAAATGAGATTTGGGATAATCGGCCCGGCTCTAATTGGGAGAGTTCGTGGTATCCTCTCGGTAATGGTTCGTTAGGGTGCATGGTTGATGGAGGCGTAAAAGAACTTAAGCTTCAGTTTAATGTTGATTCTCTTTGGACGGGAGATAAAAATCTCACCAATGATATACACGATAATAGGGCTGATGCGAATTATAATACAATGGGTGCATATCAGAACTTTGGCGAACTTAAGCTAAAGTTTGATATCCCCGCTGGTGCGGAAGTTTCGCATTATCGTCGATCGCTCAATCTTGGTGCGGCTTATTATACTGATTCGTTTAAGGCTGGCGATATGCGTCTTTCCCGTCGCATTTTCGCCAGTGCGCCTGATGGTGCGATTTTTATATGGATTCGGTCTACTGCGGCGTGTCCTTTTAAGATGGAACTTATAGGTGCGCACAATGAGACTTCTGTAAATGGGCGTGATACAACATCTTTTTCAGGGCAATTTCCAAATGGCCTTAAATATGTAGCCCGTGCCGATGTTCTTGCATTAAATCCCCAAAAGCATGAGTTCGTAGTTGTTCTCCGAGCAGTAACAGGAACTAATGCAATTGCTGACCTTAAGCCTTTCTCTATTTCCGATGTGTATAAGCGCCATGTAGAGGATTATCGTCAGTATTATGATCGCATGGTTCTCAATCTTGGTCAAGGCGACAAGACAATACCTACCCGCGAACGTCTGCGTAAAGTGCGTGAAGGCGTGAATGATATTCCACTTGTTGCATTGCAATTCAATTTTGGTCGCTATTTAATTATTTCGTGTTCTCGCCCTGGCACTCTGCCTGCCAATCTTCAGGGTATTTGGAATAACTCAAATAATCCACCTTGGCATTCCGACTATCATACCAATATTAACATTCAAATGAACTATTGGGGTATGGATAGCGCTAATTTGTCAGAATGTTTCACGCCTTTGTCTGATTGGATGCTCAACTCGATGGATACCGTTATCAAAGGTACGCGTATGGCATTTCCAAATTCAAGGGGTTTCGCCTATAGAACAAGCGCCAACGCAGTAGGCGGCGGTGGATGGAGGTGGAATTTTGCCGGTGCACCTTGGATGGCTGCGCAATGTTACGACCATTATTTGTTTACTCGTGACAAAAAATACCTTAAAGAGGTGTGTTGGCCTCTCATGAAGGGCGCTGCTGATTTTATGCTTTCATCTCATCTTAAAGAGCGCCCTGACGGCACTGTTGTCGTAAAAGACGGCTGGAGCCCTGAGCATGGTCCGCGTGAAGACGGTGTTGCTCATGACCAGCAGATTATGCGTGAGCTTTTCCGCTGTATTTTAGCTGCAGCCAAGGAGTTGAATATAAATGATGATTTCGTTAAAGAGGTCGCTCGCGTTGAACCTAAACTCTTAAAGGACAAAATCGGTAGGTGGGGGCAATTGCAGGAATGGGAGACTGATAGAGATGAGAAGGGGTGTCAGCATAGGCATACAAGCCATTTGTACGCTGTTTATCCTGGATCTACGATTTCAAGAGCATCAACGCCCGAGCTTGCACATGCTGCTAAGGTTGCGCTTATGGGTCGCACGACAACAGGTGACTCTCGCCGAAGCTGGACATGGCCGTGGCGTTCAGCATTGTGGGCGCGTCTGGGTGATGGTGAGAAGGCCGGAGAGATGCTTCAATCGCTTTTGCGGTACAACACCTTGGACAATATGTTTGCAACCCATCCGCCGTTTCAGATAGACGGCAACCTTGGAATGGTTGCGGCGGTTTGCGAAATTCTTCTTGAGAAGTCCATACCGTCGGAATGGAAGGGCGGAAGCGTAGAGGGATTGCGTACTCGAGAAGGCAAGACTATTGATTTTAAATGGTGATAACAAAATTAAGGAGACATAAAATGAAGATGACATCAATTATTGCATCATTGGCGCTTTTGGCCGGGTGCTGTGGGGATTCATGCGACAAAGCTGATGTAAAAGTTGAACCTTTCGGTGTGACTAAGAAGGGAGAAACCGCCAATCTTTATACAATTGAAGGCAAAGATGGCCTTAAGCTTGTAATATCAGATTTTGGCGGTCGTTTGGTTAAATGTTTTGCTCCTGATAGAAATGGAAAATATGAGGACGTAACGCTTGGATGGAATACTGTCGGCGAATATGAAACTCTTGGTTTTTCGATGGGTACACTTATTGGGCGTTATGGAAATCGTATCGCCAATGGTAAGTTTGTTCTTGAGGGCAAGACTTATCAGTTGCCAATTAATGAGTCTAAGGCGCCTCGTTATTGCAATCTTCATAGCGGTCCTGAAGGATGGGATTCTAAGGTGTGGAAGGCTAAGCCGTTTGCTAAAGGTGATGTAAAGGGTCTTGTGCTTACTCTCGTTTCAAAAGACGGCGATATGGGCTTCCCAGGGACAGTTGACGTGAAGGTTACTTATAGCATTCTTCCTAACAATATTTGGAGAGTTGAGTACGAAGCTGTCACCGACAAGACAACTGTAATTAATCCAACACATCACTCGTATTGGAATCTCGCTGGCGAGTCAAGCGGCAATGTTCTCAAGCAAGAGCTTAAGATTTGCGCCGATAAATATACTCAGACGACCGCAGGACTTATTCCTACAACTGATGCACCTGTTGCAGGAACGGGATTTGATTTCACAACTCTTCGTCCTATCGGTGCCAAGGCTGAGTGGATGGCTGCGCAGGCTCCTCTTAAGGCTATGGACAATTGGTACGATCATAACTTTGTTTTGCGCGGTAAGAATGGTGAGCTTAAAATGGCCGCAGAGATGTTTGATCCTGCTTCAGGGCGTGTGCTTGAAATTTGGACGACCGAGCCTTGTATGCAGATGTATGGCGCACAGAATATGAGCGAGGCTCTTCCTGCAAAGGCTAAGGGCAAGACTCTTTGCCAGTTTGCTGGTGTTGCGCTTGAAACACAGCATTATCCCGATTCTCCCAATCGCCCCGATTTCCCATCTACGATGCTTAAGCCTGGCGAAACCTTCCGCTCAGTAACAGAGTATCGTTTCAAAACTCGTTAATGGAGTTTTTGAGGTTGTTTCAATATCTGGTTTAATGATATAATTCACTAAAAGGAAGTTATATATATGGCAAGTACATCAAGAAGAGATTTTTTTAAAGCAGCTGCGGCACTTGCCGCTGTTGGTGCAGTAACATCGCGTTCTTCATTTGCAGGAACCCAGGGCGCTAACCGTAATAATCCAATTTGGCTTATGACATCGGCATTCCCCGGGGAGTCATTTGATGATGTTATAGATAGGGCTAAAAGCGTTGGTGCGCAAGGTCTTGAACTTTGTGTTTTCCGTCGCGATTCAGATCGCAAGGACCATACGGCAACACATCTCGATTATGAAACCTTCAATCTTGAAGCTGCTAAGAAGGTTGTTGAACGTTGCAATAAAGAAGGTTTGCGCGTTTCAGTAGGCGCTTATGACAACCTTATTGGCGGCGATCCTGCTCAGCAGATTAACAACCAGAACCATATTCTTAAACTTATTCGCATTGCGGCATTGCTTGGTGGCGACGAAAACGATGTTGTATGCGGTTCGTTTGTTGGATACGATCACGTTCTTGGTCGTACAGATCGCGGCTTTGAGAAAAACCTTGATAAATTTGCCAAGGTCTTTACACCAATTGTAAGATATGCCAAGAGCCTTGGTGTAACTCTTTGCGTCGAGAACTGCCCAATGGAAGGTTGGCAGCCGGCGAGCGCTCCCGATGCGTATAATAATCTTCCAGGCTGCCTTGCTGCCCGCAAGTTAATGTATGCGGTATTGCCTGATGATATTACCTGGTCGCTTCAGGAGACATACGACCCATCTCACGATATTTGGCAGCATATTGATCCCTCCGATGTTATTGAGGCTTCTGATATGCGTCGTATTCGTCGTGTACATATCAAGGGTACACGCAACTTCCCGCGTTCTTCTGATGCGATTCATTGGGGTCGTCTTTACCCTGAGCAGGTCGTTGACAAGAAACTTGCTGAGAAGGCTGGAGTTCCGATTGCAGCCAATGAATGGGCGCGTATGAATTATGAACCGCGTCTTCCTGGATTTGGCGGCAGCGATAGCTGCGATTGGACGAAGTTCCTCTCAACCCTTATGAAGAGAGGCTTTAAGTATCCTTTTGTGATTGAGAACGAAGCGTGCAATTCTTCGCATACCGGTAATATGGGTGCGACAATTCAAGGCTTCCGTGCTACCATTCTTAACACGGCTCCGCAGGTATGGCCGCTTACGAACGACGGTTACAAATTTGATACGGCACAAATGAAGTCCGATCCAATGAAGTTGACATTGAAGAAGGATATTCCTGTTGTGTCTATGAAAGATCTTATTTAATTAACTAATAAAGGAAATATTGATATGAATATCTCAAGAAGAGGTTTCTTGGCTGGTGCAGCATCATTTGGTGGCCTTGCACTCGCCTCTGGTTGCTCAACATTCCCTTGTTGCGCTCCTAAAAAGG
>JAEIGA010011976.1_pt1 | contig 13154 bp, 24 predicted proteins | sample 9270691 | NCBI WGS metagenome assembly JAEIGA01 (sample SAMN17057246, study PRJNA624740) | gut metagenome | biome: biome; isolation source: fecal sample | host: Bos grunniens | place: China: Xizang | collected 2019 | reverse complement strand
TGTACCTTCTTTGCAATGGTCTGCTGGTTCACCGCACTGAATGTATCCAGTAGAGAAGTTTCGAGGTGGTACACAATTTGCAAGTTCCATTGCAATATTATGTTCTACCAAATCTCCAACCTTACCAATATCACAGAACCAATTTTCCATTACAAAAACTGTTTTTCCCTCATATACTTTATTCTCTACTGGTCTTTTACCTTCGTAAACGGCATCAATGATATATGGCATATCATTGTGACCCCAAGATTTATAAAGTTTCTCATAATAACTTTTATATCTTTCAGCCATTTCCCTATCGTGGAATACTATCGGATTGCCACAACAAAGTTCTGTTCCTTTGTAATTTCGTACTACCTCAAATCCTGGTAATGTAACCCAATCGGGGTCATCAACTTCTTCAAAAGAACCATCTTCTATAAATATAATGGGTACATAATGTTCATAAATATCATATACTCCACCAACTCCATATTGTTTAAATGTAGCCCCTTGTGCTCCCTTTTCAGTAATTACAAAATGTTTTCCTTTGTCTGCATAATAATCATCAATTCCTTTTCTCATTTTTGAACTCCTTTCTAAATAACCTTATCACCACTAGGATGTACTATATAAAAGCCATCTCTGAAAAATACTTTTACATTCATTTTGTTGTGTTCAACTTTTGCATCAATCATATCTAGAATTTCTTCTTCGATATAATTGTTGTAACTTTGAATAACAATTTTTGTATCTTCGTGCATAATCAGATACTCTTGCATCACAAAACAATCATTTACTATTCTCTGATAAATGCCCCAGCCTTTATACTCCTTTAAAAAAACGTATTTGTTTTTGTTTGTTTTATCGTCCCAATAAAGCACCCTTGGAAATGTCATTTCACTACCTCCTATTCAATGTATTCATCAATTTCATCAAGCTGTCTTTCAATCTCATCAATAGCCTCTGTTAAACCATCAACACACTCGTCAGCCTTTTCATAACGTTCACTTCCTTGTAAGTTTTCAGGAATACTATCACGATATTCCTCTTCCTCATCTCTTAGAACTTCAAGGTCTACAAGTAAATCTCTCATTTTTCCAGTAACATTTTCAATTGCTTTTCTTCTTTGCTTATTCATTCGCAAATCTCCTTTCACTAAAAAAGGGAACTACTTTTTCGTAATTCCCTTAAACTCTAAATATTTCTCATTCACAATATTTTTTAGTGTCTTAAAAATATCGCGCATCTCATAATTCATTATGTCTTCGTTATAAAGTTGTAATGCTTTCAGCAAGTGTTCTGTCTTTTCCTTGTCTCCTTTCGCTTCAAACAATTGCTCTCGAAAAAACCGTGCAATTTCATCTCCACTTCCGTTTTTAATTACTGAGTAAAAAGCTCCGTACAATTCTTTTTCTGTAATGTTAATCACCTCCTATCCAGTTATTATTGTTCCGCTTCTGTTAATCGTCTGAATGTGCTTGTCGCCAGTCTCAACATTTTCGATAAGCACTGTTATTTCGTTTACCTTTAATTCGGGGCTTATCTTGTTTAATATCTTTCTGCATTTATGTTCCCCGATTGTAGGCATTGGCTTGTGCCAAATCTTTTGGTCGTATGTATTTCGCACATTTAATTCTTCAATCAATTGATATCCTTTGCGCTGCTTGTATAGGTATATCCGATATCGCTTTGTTGTATCTCCCATTGTTAAGAATCCTTTCTGTACAAATAAATTCTAACTGGATAATCACCATTTCCATATGTGGTATCAAACATTATCTTAAAGCGGTCACTCATTATAGGTCTAAGTAAGAATCTATTATCACCTCCCCACGTTGGATATTTGTCTTGTAAATAATCCTTCATAAAGAAGTCGCAACCTTGTGGAAACTGTTTGCGTATCCAATTTGTTATGTCCTCAATTCCTAATGCATCAGAATTATCAACTCCTTCCTTTGTTTCTAACCACTTGCCAGCCCATCCACCGCCTGTGTAATACATTCTGTAATATCCTAGAAACTCATTTCCCTCAACATTTCGTAAGTCTTTTGTGTTGTCATTTTCAAGCCCTAAGAAAACGCGTTCCCTATTAACATAACTCCGTAAATCAATGTCATCAAGTTCTCTTGCGCATCTGAACAACTCCTGGTTTTCTTTTCCTCTAAATGTGCCGTATACTATTGAGCACTTTTCAGTTTGAATTAATTTTCCTTGCATACAATCACCTTCCTTCCTCTTTCCTTTTTCATATCCTCAACAACCTCAAGTATTTCTCCTAAAGGCATCTCAAGAATGTTTTTGCCTTCATTCTTTTCTGACGTAGCTGCTATATCTGCTCTTAACATTCTATTCTCAACTTTTAATCTTTCAATTTCATCTTGTAATTCATCTCTCTGCTTAACTGTTTCATTGTATTCATCCATTATCATATCATCAACCAGGAAATCATCTTCGTTATCAATAATTTCGCTTACGATTCTTGAAATGTAATCGTGTTTCTCTTCGGGTATCACAAGTACTAATCTGTTCTTCAAGTTTCTTCCCCTCAAATCCTCATCTCTTACCATTTCCTTTTCCTCACTTTCACATAAATCACTAGGTTTTAATTCATTGCGGATAATATTTTTTAGATATTCAGCTTCTAAATTTGAAATATCCCAAGGCTCCGACACAAATTCTCCATTTGTTCTTTTATTATCCTTACCAATGTAAAATTTCCATTCTTTTATCCCCTCTTCTTTACAAGGATAATCAATATAATAATCTTCATAGCCACCATCAATTTCAATTGATTTAACTCTAACTCTTCCACGAATATCATTTACAAAATCATATTCGTTATAATCATCAGGCTTTAAAACTGTGCGGATATAATTTTTAATTTCCTCTTGTCTTCCCTTTGAAATACCCCAGTCCTCACAATCATAATCTTTTTCGTTGTCACAAAGCATTGAGAAAAATGACCAATTCAAATTATCATCATCATTTGTACTAGGATAGTCAACATAATATGCTCTGTATTTCTCTCCTTCGATAACAGGCACTTCCCTTAAAAGATATCTGCCAGGAAATTCCTTTTTAAATAAATATTTCTTCATTGTTATTCCTCACTTTCATCTGTTTCAATCCCGAAAAACTTAGCTTCATAATCTGTTATGTCATAAGCTGCAATTAACTCTTCGCTTGTGGCTTCTTCATTCTCAATATAATCCATAATATAATCCTTAAAGTTTGTAGCCAGCTCTTCAAGTCTCATACGTGAGATGTAATCAGATTCAGACTTGATTCTGAAACATTCAACTGCTTTCTGTAATCCCTCAATATCATCTGAATAATATTCAATTGTGTTACCCCATTGTGTATTACACTCAAATGGTTCAGATACGTCTAAGTTCCGTACTACTGCATATTCCTTGTGTTTTTCGCCCTTCTTAATAAGTGCGATATTTCCGTTTTCTGTAATCCACTTTAATTCAATTAATTGATAAAACATATGTATTACCTCTCTTTCTCAATTTCCTTTACTAAATCCTCTTCAACTATCGGGAACAATGCCTCCATACTCCATATGTTATCTAAGATATCGCCAACTTCCGACTCTCCGTATTCTTTTTCCAGTACTTCACGAATATCTTCATAAAAGATATCCTCTGCCTTTTTGAGTAATTCGTTGTATTCTTTTACCTTACTAAGTAATTTTTGTTTATCCATTTTCTTGACTCCTTTCTATATCCTGTACTGCTTCATTTACGGATGTTATATTGTAACATATATGAACATTTTTACCTTGCTTTAATAACTTATTTACACGTTTAAGCATTTCTTTTTCATCATCTTCGTGTTCAATCCGTAAATTCTTTCCGTTATCAATCACCAGATACATTTAAATCACCTCCTCATTCAGAGCGACTAAGATGTTTTCCTTGCAGCTATCGTAATTACAACCAAATTCCATTTCACATAAACTGCAAGGGAGAATTTTTTCTCCACAACCCTTGCAGACAATATATGTTTCTTTTACTGGATTGAATCGAAATTCTGTTTCATTTCCACAATGAGGACATAACTCGTATCCCTCAAATTCTTTATTCAGTTCTCTTAACCGTAATACTTTCATCAGCTCACCTCACTTTCTATTCTAAGAAACCAGGTTCAATATAAAACTCTCTCATATTTCTAATTCCTTTTTAACTCAACTCTTCAACAAATTTTTCAAGCCATTTCTCTGATACATTGCCAGCTAGTATGTTATCCATATCGTACATAATTGCATCAATTTCATTTACCTTGAATAACTTGTCTAGCTTGTCAATCTTACTTTCAATCAAATCCGAAAGATTAACTGTAACACCATATTTGCTAACGTTTGTTACCTCAAGTAACTTTGCTAGATTTAACATTGCAACATCCCATCTGTCTTTTGAATCGTCTTGCTTGTAAAAGTACACCTCTAAATCATAATCTTTATCAAACACTGTATTTTCCCAGTCATTTGATTTCTGTAAGTATTCGTATAACTTCATTGCAATACTCCTTTCAAATTTCCCTAGGGCTTTACACCCTAGGGATTGTTTACTGTTAAGCTGCTTTGTCCTCTTCATTTTCCTTGTCCGCAAACTTGATATTCAAGATACAATCAACAGCCGCCTGAGCTTTGTTACTTGCCTTGATAATAAAGCTCTTATCATCTTTCAATTTCTTCAACCATCCTTTAAGGTATGCAGTGGAATTGATTTCTGTTTTTGTGGTATCAAATCCGATTGACTGCATCATAAACAGTGAACCAAGCTCTGCAATTAACTCTTCAAAACTGTATTTCTCTGAACCGAATGCAGTTCCAAGTTCTCTTTCAAGTGGCTTACTGGTTGAATGTGTTAACTCATGGAATAGTGTGCTATAATACTCTTCAAGGGAATTGAATTGAGTTTTGGCTGGAACTGTTACAGTGTGTGTTGCAGGGGTGTAATAGGCACTGTCAATTCCCTTTTTATTTACAAGCTTAATACCGTTTCGCTTGCAATATTCCTTTGCAATCTTATCAGCTTCTTTGCTTAGTTCGGTCTCATCATATTCGTGCTCAATTCCCTCTACCTTGTATTCATCAAGCCCCTCAATATCTGCAATATTGAATACATTATAGAATCTCATAATCATGTATCTTTCCTTTACTGGATTTCCATCAGCATCAAGAACCACGTTTCCATCAGCATCCTTTTTATCAACTATACGTGGCTTATAGAAATAAACTGTTTCCCTATGGCAACCTTTCTTAATCTTATACTGCTTATCGTCTTTCTTTTCAAGGTCATTAAGCTGTTTCATAGTGATGTATAGACCGCCATCAAGGAGAATTCTGTTAATACCTCTGTATGGCATAAACTTATCAGGATTTGTGATGTATGATACAAAGTTTCCAGTAGGGTATCCCTTCCAAGGCTTTACCCAACTAAATGACTTATTATTCTTGATTGCATCTTCCATTATTTCTACCATCTTGTCTGTAATTACTTCATAAATACTTGCATTTGACATATCTTTCATTTCCTTTCAACTAAAAAAGATTAGGTTTTATTTCCCTAATCTTCTAACTATTTGTTCCATATTCAGTTGTAAATTAACTACCGCATTTTAATCACCGCCTTTCACTTTGTCTGTTAATAATCATTTGCATATATTCTATAAGTTTCCATGCAAGGTTCTCTTTTTCCTTGTCTGTCAACTGAATATCATATGGTTCGCCATCATCATTTTCACTATTTACTACATATCCACATAATCCAACTTCACAAACTTCTAAATCCTCAAATAATGTGAAGTTATAATGTAAACCTGGCTTTTCATTTTCGCTTACCAAATCCGTAAAGCCTTTACCCTTACGTATTTCATTGACCGCATCAATCATTTCCTTTGTCGCATCAACTACATACAATGCCTTTGTATCATCCGAATAATACAGACCACATATTTTTACATCTTTAAATCTTTCCATTTGCCTTACCTCACTTAATACCACTCAACTCTACCTTTTTCAAATTCTCTCCACTCTATACAATCTTTTGCATACTCATAATCATTTTTATTTGTAAAGCCAGCTACTTTGTGTTCAAATGATTTCCGTGGGTCTAGCTCATTGTTTTGCTTTTTGAATATCGTTTCGTATTCATCCATTAAAGCTTGCTCACATTTTGCCTTGTTTGTTTCAATGCATTCAAGGTTGCATCCAAATCGGTACAAAGTTCCTAAATAATATTTATCCATTTTCAATCTCCTCTGCTAACTCATCATAATCGATTTTCAAGCACTCATAAGGGTCTAGTTCATCACTTCCCTTGATTGATGCATTGGCTATCATTGAACCAATTTCATTGTACTTTCCGCTCTTTTCAACCACCTCTTCAAGCTTACTATATATTTCATCCCATTTTTCATTTGCCTTATCTACTAGTTCGTTGTGCTCAAAGATTAAATTCTGAATTTCTTTTAACTTACTTTCCATTTATACCACCTCACTTTCATTTGCCTTTACATACTCCATAAATTTTTCTGTAGTCCGCATTTTATTATATACTGCATATCCACTGGAAACTGTATCATCAGTATCCTCAATCAGCTTCGCTTTAAGCATTGCCTTGATGAGCTGGTCGCTATCGCGATTCGCATAAAACTCATTTGCATTGTCAATTTTACCATGTGGAATGTTTATAGATACATCACCATAATAATCTTCATCTCCATCCTCAATCATCATAGCCCCTATATAGGTAGCATCATTCATTTCGTATCTGTCCAAGTAAAAATATACTTCTCTGTCCTCACCAAAGCTCTTAAATTTAAATGTTTTCATTTTCGCTCCTTTTCTTCCGTTTGTAGACGGATAAAACTATTTGTTTTCTCTTAATATTGAGTTTTCGTTGTCTGTAGACCTATAAAACCGCTACTGGAATATCAAAAAATCCAGTAGTTTTAAACCGCTTGATTGCTTCGTTCGCTTGCTTGTAATTCATATCTGTACTCCAAATCAGCGGATAAAAGAACAAGCTTACATCTCTCATAGTCACTTGTGCAAAGTCATTTCCCTTATAGTCTACATCTAGTCTATACTTTCCGAATGAATATTCAAGATGTTTACACTTACTTTCGTATGACTTTTTCAGTGTCCACTGACCACGTTTATATTCAATTTCGTGCTCAATATACTTGTAATTCATTCTGTCCTTGTAGTTTACACGAATTGCGTGTAAATAATCATCTTCGCCCTCAAGTACAAGGTGTGTTCCTGCTTCTCTTGTAATCCACAAAAACTTTACGTCTTCGCCATTCTCTTCAAGTTCACGTATTTTCTTTACGTCAACCGCAAAATCCTCATCCTTGTAGTGTTTCACTACTTTGTCAACTATCTTTTGCATTTCTGTTATAAGCTCTTCGGTTGTATATGTTTTTCTCTTCATATCGTTCACTCCTTATATTCTCTGAAACAACAACATCAAAACCTTTTCAAGTAACTCTTCGTTGTCTACTGGTACTATTATTTTCATTTCGCTTACCTCACTTTCTAAGCTGTTAATAGGCCATCCAAATCCTTTACTTTGCTATTCATTGCTTCAACAAGGTTTTCATAACTAAATACCTCATTTTCAAGCAATGCCTTTTTAATTCGCTTGTAATATTCAAGCTTTTCTTTCTTTGGTAACTGACATATAAACATCATATCTAAATCTCCTTTCTCAAGGTCTAAAGCCTTGTGAAATGGGCTACCTTGTAGCCCAAATCATAAAACCTTAATTCCAAATGTCTTTGCCGTTTTCATACAATGCAATGGTATGAATACAACCGCTTAGAACATCCTCAGCCACAACTTCGAAAACCAGTTTAGGATATGCAGATGACTTCTTTTGTGCAGATGCCTTTGCCTTTTCCCTAACTGTAAAGCCGTTACTAACGATTCTGCCATTAACGAAAATAATATAATTATTCATTGTGTTACCTCACTTTCTTAATATCGTTTCCCTAATAAAGTATTCTCAGAACATCAAAGTCACGTAATTCTTCAAGTATTTGCCTTGCATAATCACTTTGTTCGTCATATTCCTCATGTTCGTATGCATCATTGTAAATTGTTAATAATTCGCTCATATTCAACACTCCTTTCATTACGTGTTTACTGTAAATACGACCTGGCGGACTTGCACCGCCCATCCTTGCGGATGCCCCTCACGGATGAACCGTGAACTGTGGGAAGTCGCAGTGTATCAACCATAAGGTAGCAAGCTCTCAAACGAACCGCTTGCGCCTTATACTCAGCCACAAGTTTCGTCAATCGTTTCATGACATCAGCTAGGTGGTGTAATTGGGTTCTGCATCCCAAAGTGTCCACTGTGACCGAGATTTTTTGCCACCCTGCATATCGTATATGCGGTTTCAACGTCACTGGACAAAGCCCTTGAGCACTGATGGAATGCCACCACGGTGGACGTTTCAAAGTACAAATGAGCACCCGAACATCATTACGAACCGTAGTTATTGACCTACAATATCACGATAGCGATAGTGGATTTATGACCGGAACCCTAAAGCCCTAGAGCACGGTATTTTTACGAATATCCGCCACACCGAAAATCGGGGGGAGTTTCACCCATACACCTACTAGCACCCTCACAACGGCTGTCCTTTTCATGCCTACTACAAAGTAGCTATGAGAGTCCACGGACTTGATGTATTGACGAACTGTTACAAACTGTAACACGCAGACGTCCTCGAGATTGCACAGCCTTATATGGACACTTGCACCTATGCCACGCAACTTTCAAGTATTGCTCCGAAACCACGACTTGTGAATAGGTTCGGTTAATCCTAAACCGCCACAGTGTATCGCTAAAAGCGGTATACACCTAGTTTCGTCCTCATACTACGTGAGAACACCTAAAAGGTTAGAACTCACTTAGTCATTGCGATTGTGCATAGGCTATACTCCATCCGTGGCTTGAGACCACGTTTCAGACCTAAAAGCCGTTTCAACACGTACAATCCTAGACCGCTATTCAATTCAAGGGACCACCTACAAGGTTAGAACCCTAAGCCCTAGGTAGGGAGTCGAACCCTACCCTAAGTGCCACCGCCCACCCTTGAGATGAGCGGAACCACCTAGACCCCAAAGGGCATTGTGCCACATATTCCTGGATTAGAGGATATATCCGAGTGCTCTGTATACGTTTTCACGGTACTTACGGCTTGTAAGCTTCTCATAGCCGTACATCTCCTTGCCCTTTGCACGGTAATCGGCCATGTTAAAGTCTTTGTCCTCAATAATCCACTGGTTGCCATTTTTGTCCACTTTGTACACCTTTGGTGTCTTTGCAGCTTTGCCCTTTGCAGTCTCCTTAGGCGCATCCTTAGACTCCTTGCTTGTTTCAGCCTTAGTCTCAGCCTTAGTTTCAGCCTTTGGAGTTGCATCTGTCCGTAATTCGCTAGACTCATAGCCTATACCCATAGTGTCCATGAATGCATTGAGTGCTTTGAGCTGTTCAGCAGTAGCTGATACATTGAGAGTTACATTGATTAAATTTTTCTTTGCCATAATTGACTCCTTATCTCCGTCCTTGTGTGACGGTCACTGTGAAATTTGGTTGGTTGTTTGTGTCGCTTCGTTGTTTGTGATTATGTTTTCTCACAAAAAAATTTTAGTTACAACTGATGGATTGCAAAAAATGTACGTTTTTTGCAATTCAAATAGGGGGTACAATAAACAAAAAAGCCCTAAATATAGCGGATTTCCAGGCAGGCTACTCCACGCACCCACACACGAAAAAATGAGCAGTTTTTTGAAAAATAAACACCCCAAAAACACCTCAAAATAGCCCTAAAATAACCCCTAAAAACAGCAAAAAATACCCCCAAAAAAGTGTCCAAAAATATGGATTTTTAGGGTTAAAATCCCCCTCAAAACACCCTAAAAAACACAGAAATAACACATTTGCATTTTTGCGATTTTGGGTAGCTGCAAACCGCATAAATATGGTGCCTGGTAGCCAGAATGAGTACGCGCAAAATAACATTATATAAATCGAGCAAACCCCACATATTTACGCGTTTAATAACGTAATAAACACGAAAATCAAATTGAGATTTAAGCGAAAAGCCAAATTTGCGAATCAGATAATCAGAGAAAACACCCTCTATAAACGGCGATTTGTGGAGATAAGTGCCTAGCGGCAAAAATAAAAGATGGTAAAATAGAATAAAGATATGTATAGGGGGAGGCAAAAAATATGGGTAAGGATATAATGATAGAAGCACTAATAGGGCATTTAATGGAGAAATATAATGCGAAATGTAGCATGGTATGGTATTACAATGTAGTACACGAACCGCTATTTTATATCAAAGTGCCAAAATTAAGAACGCTGATAATATTCAAGACGAATGATTTGCTGCTAATATATGATGAGGCAGGGTACGAATATATGTGCGACATTGTGGATATGAACATAGATAATTTTATAGATATGTATGGCGACTATTAAATGGCGCGATATTTGGTTGGCTGATACTGTGTTGCGCGATATTGTATATTGCGATTTTTAATAGAGCAATAATAAAAATACCATCATCCAACTATCCGCCTTCAGATAGGCCGCGTTTAAATAACGTGTGGTTTAGTATCGGGCAATAATATGAGCTGTGATTGTATGTGTCGCCATAGTATCTTGTACTATATTGTATTACACCATTTTCTATTGCGCCATTCTATCGAATATCATTTAGTCGAGAATTATCCGTCTATAGACAATTAAATCTTATATAATTAAATAGCTGGCAATTGCAAGATGCTAATCCTGGTTAGCTGCCACTGCCAATAAAAAACAATGCAAAATCCATGCAAAAAATGTATAAAAAACGTGCAGAATTTGTGTAGGACACTAACAACAAAAATGTGTTATATTATACAAAAAAGCCAATTTTCAAATGAGAAACTAACCAACTCCAACTGTATAATATCTCTGACAACAACTGCCAATTGTACGGCAATTCAGAACAATATCTGTATATTATCCTGCAATACAACTCCATATAGAGAATATATAACCTATTCTATGGCTCAAATTTGCCGAAATTCGCAATCAACTCTCTTACCCTATCCACAATACCAAAAAATAATTTTAAGCACCTATACGGTCAAATTTGCAAGCATATAATTGCATCTATATAAATACAAAATACAAAACTGTACAATCCGCAAATAGAAACCGCAAAAATGAATAATGAGCGCATATATATACAGTATAGTGAATACCGCAAATCCGTATATAACTAGTGCGCGGTATATACAATACACATAAAACCATATACCAGTATCCCAATTAAACTGTAATCAACTACCAACCCAATATATTTTACTACCCTCCTTTTCGCTTATGCGTATAAAACCCATCGCAAAATCATTTTCTGTTCATACTCATAAGCAGCGCGTTGAGTATGAAAGAGTTGTTCTTTTATGTTGGTTTTTAACATAAAAGGACGACTCGTATGGTGGCAGTAGATGTGTAAAGGTGCGCTCTCATAACATAACAAACAACACATTCGGTCTCGAAATAGAGTTTTATTTATAAAACTCGTAATTTATTAAGATACTAATATATGGATAAAGATAATATATAACATCGGAAAAAAAATATTTCCCATTTTTTCTATTTTTCTCAGTATTTACTAAGGCTCGAAGGCGATTTTTGGTTTTTTAGCATTGTTCGGAGCGACCCGAAATCAAAAAAATCGACAATAAGAAGGAATTTTTCAAGGAATACATATAATAGCATATTAAAAATTTCGGAGGAATTAAAAAATGTTTTCAAAAGAAATTAATAATGAACATCACGTTGCAATTGGTGTTCCAAGAAAATTTATTTCAGGCAATCTAAAAGAAATGGGATTAGACCCAACATTTTTAATAGTCTATTGCTCAATTGATAGATGGCATATGTATGATGGATGTTCAAGTTATTACAAATCATCTGTTTTGAATATATGTGAGGATGTTGGTAAACATTATCCCATTAATTGTAAAAAGCCATTTCCAAAAATAGCTAGTCAAATTGAAAACTCATTGCGATATATGGAAAACACTGGAATGATTACACTCCAAAAGGGGAAATTTGAAAATTATGATGAGCAATTTGTGGTAAAAATCAATCCTGATAATTTTTATTCCGATGATTATATAGCTATTGATATTCGTCATTTGGATTTTATTTTGAATAGTAAAAGCACAATAAAAAAAGAAAATATATTATTAGTACTGCTCTATTGCTTATCAAAATATACATATATGGTTTCATTCGATAAGACAACTGGCGAAACTAAATATGTTTTTCATCAAGTTTATTCAGAATCAAATAAAAAGACATCCGAAAAAATAGGTCTTTCTGATAAAACGATAGCATCAGTTTTAAAGGTTTTGGCAGGGTCAAAAGATAGTGAAAAGCCATTAATTGTTCATAGTGGACTATATTATAGCATAGATGGAATGCCACGAAGCTATCCTGATATTTATACTGAAAATAGTTTAGGGTGGGAAGATAGAATTAGAGCAGAATTAGATTATTATAAAAATAGACAGAAAGAATCAAAAGATATGGGGGTGGTAATTAATGACTAATGCCGAAAAATTTAAGAAGATATTTGGTTTTGATTTATATGAGATAAACTTTTCCTGTCTTAATGTGAAATGTAGTGACAGTTGCCCTTTTATTTCTAAATGCGATAATAACGTAGATGATGACGATTTTGAATGGACTGATTTTTGGAATTCAGAGTATCATGTGCCAGGCGAAAATAACGAATACAAAAATCATAAATGTGGCGAGTGCGCATATTTAAATATTAATGTGAAAACAATTATTGGCTATAAATGTGAGCGACCTAATTACACACATAAAACAAAAACTGGTCATTTGAAGTATAAACATACACCAGCTTGTAAAGCATTTAAGGAGAAGGATGAACAAAAATGCAAAAATTAATTGGAAATGAATCTCAGTTATTCATAGTTGATGAATTTACTGGTGAAATGTATCCGTGGGATGGTATTACCTCAATTGATGAGTTAAGTTTAGAAGATGAGAACGAAGAAGTTGAAAATGAAATGGTCGAGCATTTATTTAAAGATATTTCATTTTCTT
>JAEIGA010011975.1_pt1 | contig 13155 bp, 10 predicted proteins | sample 9270691 | NCBI WGS metagenome assembly JAEIGA01 (sample SAMN17057246, study PRJNA624740) | gut metagenome | biome: biome; isolation source: fecal sample | host: Bos grunniens | place: China: Xizang | collected 2019 | reverse complement strand
CCCAAACCCGAACAAATATATACAACAAAATTCGACAATTGACGAAAAATCGTGTAAAACCACAAAAAAAAGAGACCAGCTTTTTGTAGTGAGAAGGATGTCACTCTACTACGGCACAGGTTGCTTGCACCTTGCTATTGGTTAGGGAAATTTGAGAACACAAGACTTTTGGTTCCTTTTGGTCACAAAAGTAACATTAAGAAGGATAACTTGGACAAGATGGACAACTTGGACAACTTGGACAGAGGGTCATTTTTAGGAATGAGGAGTGAGAAATGAGGAGTAATAAATATTGTAACTCGCTAACAATCAACAAAAAAACAAAAAATCGCGCTCTATTTATATATAAGGTATATATAATATATATAATTATAAATATATAATAAAAAAATATTCAGAGAAAAAATAATGTTTCCCCCGCGCGCACACACGCGAAGTCAGATAACAGTCAACGGTCAACAGACAACAGACAATAAATGACTATAGACTGTAGACTTTAGACACGACTGAAAGGAGTAATTTATGTCATTCTGTCTAAAAAAACAAAAAAAATACAAAATATTTTGTACATTCAAAAAAAAAGCACTATCTTTGCCGAAAAATATTGTAACACCCAATCAAAAAAACATACCACTATGCAAGACAAGCCCAAAAAGACATCGGCAGTCAAAGAGCGAATACTATATTTCGTTGACACATTGTCAATTAGCAAACGCGAATTCTATCGCATAACAGGCATATCGCGAGGCACGCTCGAGTCGGAGAGTGGAATTACCGAAGAAACATTGGCGAGATTTATTGCTACATACACCAATATTTCCGAAAAATGGTTGCTCACAGGCGAAGGCGAAATGTTCAAAAAAGATGAAACACAGTTCGAAACACCAAGCATCGACCGCCGACGCGCATTGCCATTGCTCCCAGTGGAAGCCATAGCAGGGTGGGATGGCACCACATCGCCAGCCGTTATGAACTATGATTGCGAGTGGATTGAGATACCACAATTTGTTCAAAGCGGAGCCGACTATATTATACGCGTGTCGGGCGATAGCATGTCTCCCGAATATCGCAGTGGCGATTTGCTTGCTTGTCGTCGTATCAGAGAAATCACCTTTTTCCAATGGGGCAAAGTCTATGTCATCGACAGCAACCAAGGCATCATGCTCAAGCGCGTAGAAGAGTGTGTCGACGACCCCGACTGCATCCTCTGCGTATCTGAGAACCCACGCCACCGTTCATTCCGCCTACCAAAAAACGAAATCAACTCCCTCTCCCTCGTCATCGGCCTTGTTCGCAGCACCGAGATGTAGAATAAACCCCTGAACAACAACATAAAACACCAAAATCCACCTCATATCATTGGGGTGGATTTTTTTTGTATAAAATATTTTCAATATTGACATAAATTGTCAAAGTTAGTCTGTAATTTTGTGGGCAAAAAAAATTCAAAGAAAACATGTTGTAAAACATAAAAAAATAAACTGTGTAAACGACTTAAAATAAGAAAAAAAATATTATTTTTGTAACTTGAAAAAAAACTAAAAATCACTATGAAAATTACAATCAACGACGACATCAATTTAGGTTTTTCACACTGTGGTTCGGTTTGGACAACAGCTCAGGGCGAATTCGAAATGCCAGATGATTATGTAGAAACCATCGTAGCACTCATTCGTGAAAAAGGTACTGCTGATATAGAAGAACTCGAACTAGAAGAGTCACACCCGGAGATTTACGAATTCCTAAGCGAAAATATCAACGAAATCTACAACCTTGCCGAGGAGGCTCACTTTATACGCAGAGGATTCTCTGAGGGCGACTGCTACGAATACGACGATGAATTTGTTGCCTACTGCGAAGACGAACTTGGCTTCAAATACGACGAAGAAGACTACATCAAAATATTCGGGGAGACCGGCAATAGTTACAAATACAGATACATCTCATACTTCCTAAATTGGCTCTGCGACTACGTCGAAACCCTTACCGACAAACAACTTCTCGACTTCTTCTACGAACACATCAACAATGGCTTCGACTATAGTTCAAACGAATACGAAATCGAAATCCCACAACAAATTATTGATATGGCAGGGGGAGATGAATATATAATTTTTAGTGTTGCTGAAGTAGATGGGGATATATTGTGGGTAAATCATAATACGTCAAGGTCGGTCGACGATGTTGAGGAAGATGAGTTTTCTACGATTCTTACCAATTCTGTTTGGCTCACCAATGACGAAGTGACATCAATCATCGACCTTATACGTAAAACAAAAACCACCGATGTTTATCGTATGAACCTCAGTGAAATATACCCCGATATCTATCGAAAAATAGATAAGTCGATAGTAAAGCATTTAGATGATTTAGACTTGGGAGGCTTGCGTGCAGACTATAACGTCATATTGCCACAAAGAATCATCGACATGGCATACGGCAAAGAAGATGATAACAACAATAAAGAATAAAAATATTTAACTCTAAAAAACACAATAACCTACTATGACTGAACAAGAATTAGCCAATGTGATATGGGATATCAAAGAGATTATCCGCAATTTATACGATGATGCTGAGGTGGAAGATGTGATACTTCCGTTTACGCTTTTGCGTAGATTGGACTGCGTGTTGGATGCTCATCGCGACGATATTATGCGTGAGTTAGAGACAATTAAAGATAGGCCTGCTATCATGCAAGATATTCGTTTGAAAGCTATGCTCAAAGAGCGTAACTTAACTTTTTTCAATAAATCGGGATTATCTTTGGAACGCCTACTTGGCGCACCTAATCAGATAGGCACAGCATTTCAAACCTACCTCGAAGGTTTCACCGACAATGTGAAAGATATCTTGGCTAATTTTGTGCACACCGACACCAATAGCGAATCGCTCGACCTTGCTCCTATTTATAGCCGTTTGGAGCGTCACGACAAACTCTTTGCTGTGGTGCAACGCTTCGTGCAATATGCCGACCTCCATCCCGAAAAGGTGAGCAATGCTATGATGGGCACGGTGTTCGAAATCGTTATCCGTCGCTCTAAGGAGTCGAGCAACACCAAAGCAGGTCAGTTCTATACTCCTCGCGAAATTGTGCGCCTACTTGTGTCGCTCACAATGTGTGGCAAAGAGGACGAATTGTATACCCCTGGTCGTGCTTTCTCTATCTACGACCCTTGCTGTGGTACAGGTGGTATCCTTACCGCTAGTCGCGAATATCTACAAGAAAAATCGGGTCGTCGCGACCTCAAAGTATATCTCTATGGTCAAGAGCTCAACGAGAAAACCTATGCTATCTGTAAATCGGACCTTTTGATGAAGGGCGAAGACCAAAATCTCGACCAACAACTATTTTGTGGCGACACGCTTGCCGATGATAAATTGGAAGGTAAAACCTTCAACTTCATGTTGGCTAACCCACCATTTGGTGTGGATTGGGGTAAGGACGAAAAGACAAAAAAACGTGTGATGGACGACAATTGTCCTGGTGGTCGTTTCGAGGCTGGTTTGCCAAGTAGCAACGATGGTTCGCTACTTTTCTTGCAACATATGATTGCCAAGATGGACAATACGCAGGGGTCGCGCATAGGCATCGTACTCAATGGTTCGCCTCTCTTCAATGGCAACGCAGGCAGTGGTTGGAGCAATATACGCAGAATGTTGCTCGACCGCAATTTGCTCGACTGCATCGTGGCGTTGCCTAAAAGCCTATTCTATGGCACCGACATCACCACCTACCTCTGGATTCTCGACAACAAGCGCCCTGCCGAACGCAAAGACAAAGTGTTGTTTATCAACGCAGCGCATGCCGAATACACTCGCCTCTTGCAAAAGAATTTAGGCAAAAAACGTTTCGAAATCAGCGACGAAGGTGCAGCCGACATCCTCTCGCTCTATAGCAACTACCAAAGTGCAACACGCAACATTGTGTACGACAAAACTGGCGAAGTGGAGTGCCTCGAAATTGCTCGATTGCTCGACTACGACGACTTCCGCTATACCAACGTCGCCACTCGTCGTCCGTTGCGCCACTGGTTCGAATCTATTACCGAAAAATATCGTGCGTTGTGCAACGCCAAAGGGTTCGATGCCAACGCCCAAAAGAATGCTATCCTTCGAGCCGTAGCCTCTATCGATGGCATCGACGTGCGCCGTTCGGATAGCGACTTCTTCGCTTGTCTTAAGTCGCATGGTGTGAAATTCACTGCTGCCGACATCAAAGCCCTTCGTTCGGCATTTGCTGTGGTGAGCGAAGATGCGCCAGCGGTTCACGAAAAACCGCTCGATCGCACGAGTGATTTGGTGGCAAACAAAGCTCTCAACGACACAGAGAAGATACCACAAAAACAAGATGCTGATGACTATTTCGCACGCGAGGTGTTGCCATTTGCTCCCGATGCTTGGATGGACCACTCGGATGACAAACTCGGTGTGGAGTTTCCTTTCACACGTCTATTCTACAAATATCGCCCATTACGCACAGCCGACGATATTTTGGCAGAATTAAATAGTCTCGACGATAGTATAACTCTCTAATTTTGTGGCGATATGAAATATGAAAAATATAAAGATAGTGGAGTAGTATGGTTAGGCGAAGTGCCTGAACATTGGGAGGTGAAACGTTTAAAGTTTTTATGTCAATTTATTAATGGTTTCGCATTTAAAAGTGATATATTCTCTGCTGATGCTGAATTCCCAGTTATAAGGATTGGAGATATATGCAATGAAAAAATATCCTATGATGATGTTTTGTATGTGGAAAAACAAAATGCTTTAATAGGTTATGAAGTTGCTTGTAATGATATTTTAATTGCAATGAGTGGAGCAACAGTAGGTAAGGTGGGTTTGTGTACTTCTGATGATAGAGGTTATATAAATCAACGTGTTGGTATTTTAAGAAGTGATAATTACAAATCTATTTGGTATAATTTGCTATCACCAATTTTTCTCGAATATATTTATTTAATGTCAGATGGTTCTGCACAACCTAATATATCAGCAACAGGTATTAAAAACTATTATATTGCTCTTCCCCCTCTCCCAGAGCAACAAGCCATAGCCAACTATCTTGATGCGAAGTGTGCAAAGATAAATGGTTCTATCGATGTGCAAAAACGTAAAATTGAGTTGCTCAATGAGTTGAAGCAAACCATCATAACCGACGCTGTGACTAAAGGTCTCAATCCCCACGCCCCTATGAAAAATAGTGGAGTAGAATGGATTGAGGAAGTGCCTGAGCATTGGGAGGTGATGAAAACCTCTTTAGTATTTGATGGAATTGGTAGTGGAACAACACCTTCAACAAGTAATAAAAATTATTATGCAGAAGATGATGGGTTATATTGGTTACAAACTGGTGACTTAAATGATGGAAATATTGAAGATACATCAAAAAAAATCACACAATTAGCTGTAGATGAATGTAAATTAAAATTTTATCCCTCAGATTCTGTTGTAATTGCTATGTATGGCGCAACGATTGGAAAAGTTGGATTATTAAAAATTTCAACAGCAACAAATCAAGCATGTTGTGTATTACCTAAGTCAAAACGTTGTCTGCCTTCTTTTGCTTTTTTCTTGTTTTTAGGTGCAAAAAAACAACTTTTAGTTGATGCTATGGGAGGAGGTCAACCAAATATAAGTCAAGATATTATTAAAAAATTAAAAGTATCTCTTCCCCCGCTTTCTGAGCAGCAAACCATAGTTAATTACCTTGAAGCTGAAACTTCGAAAATAGATGCTCAAATAGCTAAAATCAATCGTCGCATCGAATTGCTCAACGAATTGAAACAAAGCATAATAACCGAGGCGGTGACAGGAAAAATAAAAGTGTGTTGAATCCCTCAAAAAAAAATATTGATATATGTATACATTAACAGAAAAAGCATTTGAAGAACATATTGCCGAATATTTGGCATCGAGCAAGTTGTATACTCAACGTACCAGTGCTCAATTCGACATCGAAAATCTTGTCGACCACGAGATGTTGGAGTGCTTCCTTCGCGCTCAAATTGTGGCATGGCAACGTTTATCGTCGTTTTTCCCTGGTCGTGAAACCGATACAGTGGTGGCTGAAATCAATAAGCATGTCAATCGTGGCGAGAGCTTGTTGAACCTTTTCAACAAAGGCATTACTATACGTGGCACTAAAATCCGATTCATGATGCCTAAACCATCGCTCGATGGACCTGAAAGCGCAAACTATCAACTCTATCTTGCCAACCGATTCAGTGTGGTGCGCCAAATGCGATACAGCAATGGTGTGGTTGACAGAGGCAACGAGTTGGACCTCTGCATCTTGCTCAATGGTCTGCCTCTGATGACCCTCGAGTTGAAAAACGAGGGCACTGGTCAGAATTATGGTCACGGCATATACCAGTACCGCTACAACCGCGAGGCGAACAACCGCATGTTGCGTAACTGCTTGGTCCACTTTGTGATGGACAATAGTTTTGTGTTCATGACCACTAAACTCGCTGGCGAGGAGACCCGATTCCTTCCATTCAACCGCGAGAGTGTGAATCCCCCTATTGATGGCGATTATCCTACGGCGTATATGTGGCGCGAGATATTGCAAGCCGACTCGCTACTCGATATTATCGAAAATTTCATCAAACGATATAAAGATGGCGACAAAACGGTGGTCATCTTCCCTCGTTTCCATCAGTTGCGCGCTGTGCGCAAGATGCGCCAAATGGCAGCAACGGATGGTCCTGGTCACAACTATTTGATTCAGCACTCGGCTGGTTCGGGCAAGACGAAGTCGATGGCTTGGTTGGCTCATCAACTTGCCAACATGACCAATCCCGACCGTACACCTCTATTCGATAGCATCATCATGGTGACCGACCGCATCGTGCTCAATCGCAATATGGCGGACGATGTGGTAAACTTCGAAACCGTAGCAGGCACAGTGAAGGACATCCGTCGTGGTTCGAAAAACTTGGCTACTGCACTCAACGAAGGCGGACACCGCATCATCATCTCTACAGTGCAAAAATTTGCTTTCGCACTCGAACACCTCAAGCGTAACCAACAACGCAAATATGCTATCATTGTGGATGAGGCTCACACTGCGATTGGTAATGAGGCTACGAAAGACATCGTCAACGCCCTCTCGACCGATGCCGATTTGCAACAACTATCGGACTTTAACCCTGCCGACTATGAAGACCAAGTAGATGCTTTGCTCGCATATATGCAAGTGATGCGCCGACAAATGTCGCATATCAGCTATTTTGCATTTACGGCTACGCCTAAGGACAAAACTTATGCCCTCTATGGCATACAAGAGGGTCCCGACAAAGGTAAGGCTCACGACCTCTATTCGATGAAACAGGCAATAGACGAGAAATTTATCCTCGATGTGCTTGTAAACTACAAGAACTACACTACGATGTTCGAACTCATAGAGAAGAATCCTACTGAAGACCAAGAACGATTGTTTGGTGAGAAAAAGGCTCTCAGTGTGATATATAGTGAGTTGAACAAAAATCCGTATATCATGTTGCGCAAAGCCCACATGATGCTCGAGCATTTCATGCAACACACTATCAAGAAGATTGGCCACAAAGCCAAAGCTATGGTGGTGTGTGACTCGCGCCGTGCGGCAGCCGACTACAAACGTTTGCTCGACCGCTTGATTGCTGACAACTATGATGGTCAAATCAAGACATTAGTAGCATTCTCGGGCGAGGTGGAAGATAGTCACGGCCGTAGATGCACCGAGGCTAATATGAATGATAATGCTGTGTTTGACGATGGCATCAGAGAAAAATTCAAAGAAGACGATTATAAGATACTCATTGTGGCAGAGAAATTCCAAACTGGATTTGACCAACCATTGTTGCATACAATGTATGTAGATAGAATCTTGGGTGGTATTCAGTGTATTCAAACTTTGTCGCGCCTCAATCGTTGCTATCCAGGTAAAGACGACACGATGGTCATCGACTTTAGAAACGACCCTCAACAGGTGCAAGAGGCTTTCCAACGTTATTACACCGAAACAGCTTTGGATGGCGAGGTGGATACTCAACGTGTGTATACTCTCAAATCGGACATTGAGGACTTTATGATTTTCAATGATACCGAGGTGAAAATGGTGACCGATGCACTATTGACTCAAAAAGGCACAGCTGGTGTGCCATCGATACTTAAACGTATTGTTGACGACCGAGTGGTGAATCTCACCGATGAGGAACAATATCGCTACCGCCAATTGGTGGGTAGATATGTGCGCCAATATGGTTTTATTGCTCAATTCATGAATTTCACCGACCCCGACTTGGAGCGTTTCTATGTTTTCTGCAAGATTTTCTATAAGTTCTTACCTTATACAAAAGAGACATTGCCTATGGAAATCATGGAGCTTATTGACTTGGATAAGTTGCGCATACAAATGGCATTTGAGGGTCAACTCGACCTTGAAGATGAAAGCCAAGTGATTGATTCACCTCGAATTGGCGACCCAGGTCAGAAAAAAGAAGACGAGGAAAAAACTGTTGCCGAAATATTGAATTTGGCTAATAGTCAATTCGAAGGTCTGCTCAACGAAAACGATAAGATTTTGCGTCAGATTTGGGATGCTATACTCTCCGACCCTCAAGTTATCGACGCATTCCATGCTGGTAATAATTATGATATTTTGATTCAAATAGTTAGAGAAAAATTCGATGAAAAAGTAGCGTTAGAAATTGAGAAATACTATAACTTTGCCGAAGTGCTCGAGCGCGAACAGGCATTCTCTGTCACTCTTATTCGTCGTTTTGTAGATGCGTTGGCTGAGCGCACAGCTAAAGCATCGAACTTTGTCTACGACGAGGAACGATTGAAAGAGGCACTATGCAATGCCCATGATGCTGAAATTAGTGTTTTTTACAACACCGAGGAAGTGGTGGATATGCTGTTCCATACATTAAACACTGCAAGCATCCCTCAATTGGATGGCGTAGATGGTTTGGTGAAAACGGCGTTGAACAATGCCTATGTGAATGATACGATTGGTCTGCTCGATAAGCGAACATATTTCAACTCGCTTGTAGCAAAATATGAGGCTTATTTGAAGAAATTGTACTACTTGTTGTATCAAGAAGATGTGCCTCGCAATCCTAACACTCCGACTAAAGAACCTGCATTGGCAGAATGTATTTTTGCATTTAAATGTTTGAGATGGTTGAAAAACACCACCGACGCAAATCGTTTTGCTTTTCAACAATATTTGGAAATGTTGCGCCAATGGCGAAACGACGAGGCGCATATTGCACCTAATGCTACCGAACAAGAGGTGAATATGGCTATCAAAGTAGTAGGTGCTATGTATCTCTATGTGGTTGCTAACTCAATGAGAGAACTCGAGTCGAAAGATACTGCCGAATTGACCAACGATGTGCCATTTGCCTCTGTTGTGACTTATACCGATGCGGAGAACATAGTGGACTACCACAAAGCTGCCGAATCGTCAGATAATAATTGATATTAATTTTTTTTCTGTAAGCCTTGCAAAAAGTTGCAAGGCTTTTTTTGTGTGAAGTGGACAACTTGGACAAGATGGACAACTTGGACAGGGGGTATGTCACCCCTATGGGCCCGCTGGGGTCGGGGGGGGGAGGGGGTGAGCTTGTTGTCCGCAGGTGACCCTTCGGTCACGCTGCGGTTACTACTTCGTGTGTCTCCTTCGGAGACCTCCTGCTCTTTCACCCCTACGGGGTTTATTTATTCTATATATCTCTATCAGGGGTTTGACTTCGTCCAAATTGCTCATGCTCGGCAACTGAAGTAAACTTCGTTGCTCTCGCTTACTCGCAATTTTGTCACCCCTGCCTGTGTTCTTGCGTCCCTATGGGACTAGGGAGGGGTGAGATGGATGTGCTTCTGTCCGCAGGTGGCTCGCCAGTGGGCTCGACCACGCTGTGGTTACTACTGACGTGTGACCCCGCTGGGGTCGGAACGGACATGGCATGCCGTGTCCCTACATGGGGGTGGGGTGTGTGACTTTCTGCTCTATTTATTTGGTTATTAGGGGATTTTTTTTGTATCTTTACATTGTAAAAGATAACTTAGTTTGTGACTATCATCTATTGATTATCGGACGCACGAGCCGTGCGTCCCTACATTAAAAAACGAACATCATGAACAATAACATGAATTTCGATAATCTCGTTCAGCAATGTTGTTTGATAGAGAAGAGTCGAATATACGTCGACACATAATTAAAGTTTTTGCCGATGGAGAATTAATTAGAGAGAATAACGTGCAAAATTTACACGTTAATGGAGTAAAAAAGCCTGTGCCGTTTTACACACTTGATGTTATCATTTCTGTTGGCTATCGTGTGAAAATCTAAAACATAAAAAAATAGTCCGCACTTCATTTGGAAAATCCCGATAAAATCGCTATATTTGCAAGAGTTTTAGAATCACATAAATCAAACACCACAAAATACTATGAAAATAACAGTTTACGAAAAAAATTTTCTTTGTTCTTATACTATTGCCGATGCTCATGGCGAGTTTGAAATGCCTGACGAATATGTCGAAACTCTCGTGGCGCTCATCCGCGAAAAAGGGACAACCGATATTGATGAACTTGGAGTTTATGACTCTCATCCAGCTATTTACGAACTACTTCGAGAAGAGATTAATAGCATAAGATACGATTCTGCATGCGACCATGAAATGCGCAAAGCTATATTTAATGCTGAATGTGAATGGGATGTCGACACCGACGAATTGATTGACTATTGCCGATGGAATTGCGGTTTCAAAGATAGCTATTTCGACGAAGAAGACGAAGAGGATTTCGGTGAAGAAGCGTATGCAGAGGCACAAAGAGAGGAAGAAGAAGAGTTTTACGACAGATTCTGGGCATGGTATCGCCACTATGTCAACACTGCACCATTTGAGGACATACATAATTTGTTCTACGAGCTATACGACACAGAGTGCGAATGCGACGAATTAGGTTTTGAATATTATCAAGACTACTATCCATCTATCTTTATCCCACAACAAATTATTGATATGGCAGGTGTAGAGGTAGAATCGGAAGAAGACGAAGAGTGAATAACCAATAAAATATAAGAGATATGGAAGATAGAATAAAAGCAACCAAAGAACAAGCCGATAAATTGGAATTTATCAATGCTGAGATAAAACGACTTGAGGATGAATCAGGTTCAGGTTTTGAGATTTTTAAACTCATGCAAGAAAAAGAGCAACTACAGTCGGATTACGATTGGAAAGACGAAGTTTTTGAAGAAAACGGCAAAAAAGGGTTGAAAAATATATTAGGAGAAATAGTAGTGCCAGCTATTTATGATGGTTTTGGTATGTTGGAGCCTTATTATTATAAATCTACTCCTGTGATGGCAAAACAAGGCGAATATGTGGGGCTTGTGCAACGTGACGGGAAAGGTACGCCTATCACCAAGTTTGAGTATCATCTCATATTGCCTATATTTATGACTCCATTTTACGCAGTTTGGAAGAAAGAGGACAAGCAACACTTTGCGTTGATGGTAGGTGGCGAGGTGTTCACTCCTTATGAAATACAAAAGCATTATATGCCGTGCGATGGTGTACTCCCATTGGAAGCAGATGGTAAACAAGGTATGTTGGCATACGAGCTTGGACTTATTTACATAAAACCCGAATATGACGAAATATATGATGAAGGAGTAGGCAGTGATTTTGTTTTCGTGAAGGATGGCGTGAAGGGTAGAGTAACGCTCGACAAGAGATTTATCTCCGACGGAGAGTACAAAAATCTTAGCGACGAAGAGCAAGAAGAACTAGATGAAATAGGTTTTATTTGCGCTCCCGATTGGTAATATTTGAAGTGGTACTCCACGTTTTGTTGTGGAGAGAAATTTACATTAAAATTTTACTGATAACTTTAACATTATGAAAATAACAATCGACGAAGACCTTTGTTTGGGTTATTCACACTGTGGATCGGTGTGTGCTAATGCATATGGCGAGTTTGAGATGGCTGATGCCGATGTTGAAACCCTCGTGGCGCTTATTCGAGAAAAAGGGACAACCGATATCAACGAACTTGGCATAGAGCAGTCGCACCCAACTATTTATGATTTGCTTGAAAAAGAGATATATAAGATATATCAAATCGCCGTAACGGCACACTTTATCCGTGAGGAAATCGATGACTATTTTGAGTATGACGATGGGGTGATTGACTATTGCATCCAAAAATATGGATTCAATCCTGACGAAGAGTGTGAGGACGAAGATTATGAAGATGAAGAGTATGAGGACGAAGAGGAGGAATACGAGGCAAAACTCCACTCGAGATTTGTCAACTGGATTAGCTTTTATGCCGAGACTCTCTCGGATAAAGAGCTTGTTGATTTTAATTCTGATACTGTCAATATTGCCATTGATTTTTATGCCGACGAGTTTGCACTCGAGATACCTCGACAAATTATCGATTTGGCTGGGGTGAGAAAATATGTAATCACGAATGTGGCTGAAATAGATGGCAATGTGTTGTGGGTGAATCATGATTTATCGCCAAAAATGGTTGAGGAGGGGGATGATAATAATATTTTTACGACGATTAACTCGGTTTATATCACCGACGATGAGGTGGCTTCGGTGGTGGCTCTTATGCGCGAGGCAAAAACCACTGATGTTTATTGCATGAACCTCCGTGAAATATATCCTGATATTTATAGAAAATTGGATGAATCGTTGGCAAATTATTTCGATGATTTAGATTTGGGTGGTTTGAGAGTTGACTATAGAGTGGTGTTGCCTAAGAGTATAATTGATATGGTAAATATGTGATTTCGTCCGCCAATTGGCGGGCGAATTTTTTTTTTTGTTTTTGAGGCGATGGGGTGTGGTTGTGCGACCCCGTTGGGGTCGTGGGGGAGGGTGTTGCATAAATGAATTTTTTTTTGTATCTTTGCAAATTAGTAGTCAACAGTCAACAGTCGACGGTCAATGGTCGGTGTTGATTGACTTTGGATGGTAATATTAAATAATTGTAACTAGATATGAAAGAGACTGTTGTAAGTGGTATTCGCCCTACGGGCAATTTGCATTTGGGTAATTATTTTGGCGCTGTGAAGAGTTTTTTGCAGATGCAAAATGACTATAATTGCTACTTTTTTATTGCGGACTGGCACTCGCT
>JAEIGA010011974.1_pt1 | contig 13156 bp, 11 predicted proteins | sample 9270691 | NCBI WGS metagenome assembly JAEIGA01 (sample SAMN17057246, study PRJNA624740) | gut metagenome | biome: biome; isolation source: fecal sample | host: Bos grunniens | place: China: Xizang | collected 2019 | reverse complement strand
TTGATGATGTTGTCGCGTGCTACAATGCGCAGTTTCGGGTGCAGTTTCTTGAGCATCTGCAAGTGTATGTTGCCTGCTCCGTAGAAACCCACCGGGTCAATGCCGTCGAGTATGAAATGGCGTTCTATCATCTATTGTTTTTCAAATCTATAAATCAGTCGCGAAGATAACCATTTATCTCCGCTTGGCAAAATTTTATTTCTTCTTTACTTCGGCATCGAAGCGTCGTACAGCCTCGCCGCCATTACTGCAGGCACATGGGCCTGTAATGCAACCGCCAGGGCACGACATTACTTCCACCAGTTTGCCTGGGCATTTGCCGGTCTTGGCATAACCTTTGAGCATGGCAATGTTCTTCTTGTTCAGGTCGGCTATAACCACACCTTCGAGGCTCTCGTCGCCAATGTGATTCTTTACGGCGTTGAATACACCGGTTGTCTTTGCAAAGTTGTATGCATCGCATGAAGCAGCTTCGGCTGGAGTGTATGGCATCGTGCTCTCTATGTCAATGCCATAGCCCTGCATCACAGCGTCGAGCTCGCGGAATGTCCACACATAATCGACATTCGCGTCGGCAGCGCCCTCGGCCTTCTTTGAAGCGCATGGGGCAATGAACACAGTCTTGCAGCTTGGGAATTTTTCCTTTGCGTACTGTGCCGTGTAGTGCATTGGCGAGCCTGTCGACGATACATATTTTACAATCTCTGGGATATGCTTCTTGGTAAGGTTTACATATGCGGGGCAACAGCTTGTAGTCATGAATGGCTGACCTTCCTCTATTTTCTCCTTCAGTTCCTCGGCTTCGCGGCGTATTGTCTCTTCAGCACCATAAGCCACCTCTACAACATCATGGAAACCTAAACTCTTGAGCGAACCGTATACCTGTTCGAGCGGCTTGCCGAACTGTGCCAGCACTGCAGGTGCGACCATGGCAATCACTTTCTCGCCTGCTTTCATCTCCTTGAGTACATCAAATACCTCGCACTTGTCGAAGATGGCGCCGAACGGGCAGGCATTGAGGCACTTTCCACAATAGATACACTTGTCGGGGTCAATGTGCTCCACGCCATATTCGTCTTTGGAGATAGCCTTTACCGGACAAGCTTCCTCGCATGGCACGGGCATGTATATGATTGCATGGTATGGACACACCTGATGGCATTTGCCGCAGCTAATGCACTTCTCGTGGTCAATGTGCGCCTTGCCATCCCTGTCATATGTTATGGCATCCTTGGGGCAGTTCGTGTAGCAGGGGCGTGCAACGCAACCGCGGCAAAGGTTCGATACCTCATAGTTTATCTTCACGCACGATGAACATGCCTCGTCCATCACATGCAGCACATTGCCGTCCTGGATAGATGCTCCATCGCGTTTGAGCATTCGCTTGGCATAGCTGCTCAGCGGGTCCATTTCACACACTTCATCATTCATGGTGAAGCCCATCATGGCCATGGCCTTGTACTTTACAACGGCGCGCTCCTTGTGGATGCAGCAGCGTCCCTTGGGCTTGCGGTTGCGTGGATACATCTCATAGAGCATGTAGTCAATCTTCTCAAGAAGCTCGTCCTTTTTCCACATTGATACAAGTTCGGTCAAAAGTCGATATCGTATAAACATAAGGCTTTAAAATTTGCCGTAAAAATAATTAAAAAACATTGAAATTGATTATTTTTGTGATAATGTTTTTGGAAAAATGAAGGAATTCGGTTTCGACAATCTTTTAGAGCAACTGACATCGGGTGCAAAGGTGTCCGCGGCCATGTGGCGCACCCTTCTTGCAGAGCTTTGCGATGATGAGAAGAAACGCCTTGTGCTCATGGCGCGTGAGGTGTCACAAAGACACTTCGAAACGGGCGTGTATGTGCGTGCTCTGATAGAGATAAGTTCCTGTTGCAGAAACAATTGCTACTATTGTGGCTTGCGTTGTAGCAACAATCTGGCACAGCGATACAGGCTCTCAAAAGATGAAATCCTTGACTGTTGCAGCGAGGCGGCAACTCTTGGTTTCAATACCCTTGTGCTGCAAGGTGGTGAAGACCCGCAGCAAAGCGACGAATGGCTTGCCGATGTGGTGGCTTCAATCCGTGCCCGTTACCCCGAGAAGGCAATAACCCTGTCGGTTGGCGAACGCACGGCAGCCGGCTATTCAATGCTACGCAATGCCGGTGCCGACCGCTATCTGCTACGCCACGAGACTGCCAACCTTGACCATTATTCTCTGTTGCACCCTGCAAACATGAGTCTTTCCAACCGCTTGCATTGTCTTGAGAATTTGAAAGCGCTCGGTTATCAGGTGGGTAGTGGAATGATGATAGGCTCCCCCGGTCAGACTGTCGAACACCTTGTCGAGGATTTGATGTTCCTTGATGAACTGAAACCGCATATGATAGGCATAGGACCTTTTGTCCCTGCCGATGGAACACCCTTTGCCGCAGAGCCACATGGAAGTGTCGAGGATACCTTGTATCTGATATCGCTGCTGCGTCTGCGTTTTCCAAAGGTTCTTATCCCGGCAACTACAGCGTTGGCAACCTTGTGCGAGAATGGTACATGCCGTGCCATTCTTGCCGGGGCGAATGTGATAATGCCCAATTTTACCCCGTTGGCTTGCCGTAATAAATATTCAATTTACAATAATAAAAAACACGATGGCAGTGAGTCCGCCCAAGGACTTCTGACCCTTTTAAATGGATTAGAAGAAATTGGCTATCGTGTTGACTTTTCCCGCGGAGACTACAATGAAGCGGAAAGGTGAAATGGGAAAGGTGAAAACTTGTGCCAACGAGCGAAACGCAAAGCTTGCTTTAGCGTTTTACAGCGAGTGCAGCCAAGTTTCAAGCACACGAAGTGTGGTTAAAACTGAAAGGTTAAAGGTGAGAACTGTAAATATATAGCCTCCTATGTTAGGGGTACGAGCGAAGCGGAGGGGGTAAGACTAAATAATGAAATAAATATGTATAATCCGAAATCGAAAATCGCAACCGAATTCATCTGCGACAGCGAGATACGCGCAACAATGCAGTATGCACGCGAGAACAGCGGCAATATGGAACTTGTGCAGGATGTGCTCGACAAGGCACGTGACTTCAAGGGAATAAGCCACCGCGAGGCAGCCTTGCTGCTCGAGTGCAACGACCCTGCCGTGGTGCAACAGATATACGCGCTTGCAAATGAAATAAAACGCCGTTTCTATGGCAACCGCATAGTGATGTTCGCACCGCTTTATCTGTCGAACTATTGTGTCAACGGCTGCGTCTATTGCCCTTATCATGCAAAGAACAAGAGCATACGCCGCAAGAAACTCACGCAGGAGGAAATCCGTGCCGAGGTCATTGCCCTGCAGGACATGGGACACAAACGCCTTGCACTCGAGGCCGGCGAGCACCCGCTCATGACCCCCATTGAATACATCATTGAGAGTATCAATACTATCTACAACATTAAGCACAAGAACGGGGCAATACGCCGTGTGAATGTGAACATTGCGGCAACCACAGTCGAGAACTATCGCCGCCTGCGCGATGCCGGCATTGGTACATACATCCTTTTCCAGGAGACATACAACAAAGTAAATTATGAGGCACTGCACCCAACGGGACCAAAGAAAGATTACGCATGGCACACCGAGGCAATGGACCGTGCAATGCAGGGCGGCATAGACGATGTTGGCATTGGAGTGCTCTTTGGGCTCGAGACCTACCGCTACGATTTTGTCGGGCTGCTCATGCATGCCGAGCATCTTGAGGCTACATACGGGGTAGGGCCGCACACCATTAGCGTTCCACGCCTGTGCAAGGCCGATGATGTTGATACTGCCGATTTTGAGAATGCCGTCCCCGATGACATCTTCTACAAGATAGTGGCAATCCTGCGCATTGCCGTGCCATATACAGGAATGATAATCTCCACACGCGAGAGCGCCAAGAGCCGTGAGCATTTGCTTGAACTTGGCATTTCGCAAATCAGTGGTGGTTCGCGTACAAGTGTTGGCGGTTATGTTACCGAGGAGACACCCGATGAGAACTCCGCGCAGTTCGACATTGCCGACCATCGTACGCTCGACGAGGTTGTAGGGTGGTTGCTCGACCTCGACCATATCCCCAGTTTCTGCACCGCCTGCTACCGCGAAGGCCGCACCGGTGACCGCTTCATGACGCTGTTGAAGAATGGCCAGATCTCCAACTGCTGCCTTCCTAACGCGCTTTTGACACTGAAAGAATATATACGCGACTATACATCGCCTGCTACACGCGCCAAAGGCGAGGCTATGATAAAGCGCCTGCTTGCCGATGTACCCAACGAACGCGCCCGTGCCAAAGCCGCCGAGTACTTGGAACGCATAGATGCCGGTGAACGCGATTTCAGGTTTTAGTAATCATTTGTGTTTTTCATAGTAATAGATTTATAATTGAATATTGACCATGACCTCTGTTGCTCGTTCCAATCGTTACCATATAGCCATATTCGGCCGCAGAAATACCGGCAAATCCTCGCTTGTTAATTGCCTGGCTGGGCAGTCTGTCTCAATTGTTTCCGATATTGCCGGAACTACAACCGACACCGTATGGAAAAACATTGAACTGCCGGGTGTGGGTGCAGCTGTAATTGCCGACACTGCCGGGTTCGACGATGTGGGTGAGCTTGGTTCTATGCGTGTTGATGCAGCGCGCAAAGTGCTTGCGCGTGCCGATGTTGCCATTCTTCTGCTTGGTGAATATGACGGCGATGCCTCGCTTGAAAAGGAGTGGCTTGCACAGATAAATGAACTGCAACTGCCAGTGATTCCTGTAGTCGGAAAGTGTGACATGCAAGGCAGTGAAGAGCGTGTCGTGCTGTGGCAAGAGGCATTGGGGTGCGATGTTTTCTTCTTTTCAGCCATAAATGGCAATGGATGCGGCGCTCTGCTTGAACGCATTGCGTTACTGCATAGACAGGATGATAATCTTGACGATATAACTCATTCGCTAGTGAAGCCCGGTGATGTGGTGGTGCTTGTTATGCCGCAGGATGCGTCGGCTCCCAAGGGGCGCATCATTCAACCTCAGGTGCAGACACTGCGTAATCTGCTCGACAAGCATTGCATTCCGCTTTGCTGTGCCCCCGAGGAGTTGCCGCGCCTTTTGCAATCGCTGGTTGCTCCGCCACAGCTGATAATAACCGATTCACAGGTGTTTGTCATGGTTGATAAACTCACGCCACCAGAAACAAAATTGACTTCTTTCTCAGTGCTAATGGCACGTCATAAAGGTGACATTGATGCGTTCCGTAGTGGGGCAGAGGTTTTGCTTGCCTTGCCACCTACAGCGCGTGTACTCATTGCCGAGGCGTGTAGTCACATACCACAGAACGAGGATATAGGGCGCGTGAAATTGCCGCGTATGCTACATACCAAGTTGGGCGAGGAGTTGAAGATTGATGTTGTGGGCGGCAACGATTTCCCCAGTGATCTTGCCGGTTATGACATTGTGATACATTGCGGCGCTTGCATGTTCAACCGCCGCACGGTTCTATCCCGTGTGCGCCAGGCCAAGGCGCAGGGTGTTCCCATAACGAATTATGGGATTGCGATCGCCGCGCTGACTGGAATTCTTGACAGGGTCGTGATTTAAACAACAACTGCTGTGGAACGCTCCACAGCAGTTGTTGTTTATAATAGTTTCTTTACCAGTCCGAACATCTTGTACGGCATGTAGCGGAACGGCAGGTCGAGCCATGTAGGTGTGGTGACTACCGAACGCTTGTGCGAGAAGGCATCGAAGCTCAGGCGGCCGTGATAGTGTCCCATGCCCGAGTTGCCTACACCGCCGAACGGTATGTTCTCATTGGCGATGTGCATGATGGTGTCATTTATGCATGAACCGCCTGCCGATGTGGTGCCTATCACCTCCTTGCCGTTGCTCACCTTTCCAAAGTAGTAGAGCGCGAGTGGCTTTTCCCTTTCGTTTATGAACTTTATTGCCTCGTTGCGGTCGTTGAACAGAATCATTGGCAATACGGGGCCAAAGATTTCCTCCTGCATCACAGGCGCTGTGAGTGGAACATCAGTGAGCAGTGTAGGTTCAATGTAGCGCTCCTTTGCATCTGTTGTACCGCCAAGTGCAATCTTGCCATCCTTTAAGTAACCAGATACACGGTTGAATGCATTCTCATTGACAAGGCGCACAAAATGACGGCTTGCCTTGATGTCATTGCCATGAAGGCGTGTGAGTGCCTTGCCGAACTCCTTGATGAACTCCTCCTTGCGGCTACTGTGGATGAGCAGGTAGTCGGGGGCAATGCAAGTCTGGCCTGCATTGAGTGTCTTTCCCCATGCAATGCGGCGTGCAGCAATCTTTATGTCTGCATCGGCATCAACTATACATGGGCTCTTTCCGCCAAGTTCAAGTACCACCGGAGTGAGGTTCTTTGCTGCGGCAGCCATTACCTTCTTGCCCAGTGCCGGGCTTCCTGTAAAGAAAATGATGTCGAAACGCTCATCGAGCAATGCCGCGTTCACCTCGCGGTTGCCCTGTACCACGGCAATGTAACGCTTGTCGAATGTCTCGGCAATCATCTCCTCAATTACGCGTGATACATTAGGTACATAGGGTGATGGCTTCAGTATTGCTGTGCATCCTGCCGAGATTGCTCCCACCAATGGATTAAGCAATAACTGCACGGGGTAGTTCCATGGTGAGATAATAAGTGCGCCACCTAAAGGTTCGCTCACTACACGGCTGCGCGACGGCATCATCTTTAGTGGTGTGCTTGCACAGCGGCTGCGCATCCATCCACGCAGGTGCTTCAGGTGGTTCTTTATCTCACCGGCAACAATGCTCAGTTCGGTGAGTATAGCCTCTTGTGACGATTTGTGAAGGTCACTCCACAAAGCATCGCATAGCGGTTTCTCCCACTTTGTGAGTGTAGCCTGCAATCTCTTCAGCTGCTCCTTGCGGAACTTGTATGTCAATGTCTCGTTTGTTGCGAAATATTCGCGCTGTGCAGCGACAATGCTCTTTATTTCGCTCACAGGTGTGTTCTTTATGCTCATTCTATGTTTTTATGCATACTTGTCATGCTGAACATCGTGAAGCGTCTCTTTTTGTCGGCAGGGAGATCTTTCGCTTTGCTCAAGATGACAAACTATTGTTACTTGCGGCCGGTAAAGTTATCCATCGCGTGGAAGATACCTACCACCTCGCCAAAGATATAATCAAAAATTGAAGTAGGCAATATCGCCTGGCAGAAACGGATGAAGTGATATCCGAATGGTATGCCCTTGAAGTTCCTGTTGCGCTCGATAGCGTTCATTATCTTGCGCGATGTAGGCTCGGGCTTCAGGATAGGGAATATGCGTGACTTAACACCATCGAACATGCCTGTGTTGATAAAATAGGGGGCAATGGTGGTGAAACGCACCTTGCTCTTCATTTGCTTCAGTTCAATGCGCACGCTGTCGCTCCAGCCGATAACAGCCCATTTGCTGGCAGCATAGACCGACATGCGAGGGTTTGAAATCATACCCGCTGCCGATGCAATGTTGCATATATGGCCGTGGTTGCGCTCAAGCATCTTTGGCAGGAACTGCTGTGCAATTATCATTGGTGCAGTTGTGTTTATGCTGATTGTGCGCTCGATGTCGCGGATTGACTGCTTGTCGAATGTCTCGTTGTTGGCAACAATGCCGGCGCAGTTGATTACGATATCGACATTGCCGCACTCCTTCTCGGTCTGTGCTACAATCTCCTGCACCTGCTCGCTGTTTGAAACATCTACCTTGTAGCCCTTTACAGTGCCAAGTTTCTTGTACTCCTCAATGGTGCTTGCGATGCTTGCCTCGTTGATATCCCAGATTATGAGACTCTTTGCGCCTCTCTCCAACGCCATGCGGCCCATGATGCGGCCAATACCGGATGCTCCACCTGTGATGAGCACATTGTTACCTTTGATTTTGGTCATAATTTTATACTTTTAGTGTAATTCTTGTACTTTTTTTCTTTTTGGTGTGCAAAAGTAGTATAAAAAGTCCTGAAAATATTGTTCATTTTCTGCACAAATCATTCCTTTTTGTGCAAGTTATGTTAAATATTTGGTCAGTCGATAAGTATTCACTAATTGTTGGTGTTTTTGTGCGGCCATTCACTTCACAGTCTTGTATGGCAGGCCATCAATGCGTTCAATTGGGTACTGCCCCTCGAGCAAACCGCTGATTACGGTGTCGCGCGAGCCGGCTGTCTGGAACGGGTAGAGTTCGAACAACGGCATCACGGATGCAAAGTGCTCCATGATTTCCGATTGTATGCTCTCATAATCGACCCACTCGGTTGTGGTTGTAAAACAGTAGAACTGAATGGGCAGTCCTGTCTCGTTAGGTTCAAGCGTGCGCACCATCACAAGCATGTCCTTGCGTATGAGAGGGTGGCGCTGCAGGTACATCTGTGCGTAGGCGCGGAACAGTCCGGCGTTGGTGTCTATCGTTCCGTTTATAAGCCCGTCGGGGTTGGCGGTGTTTGCGGTCTTTCCGCTTAATGTCTGCTCGGTCTTGCGCGATATGTAGGATGCCAGTTCGCTGTCAAGTTTCTTTACACGGCGTAGCATCGTTTCACTGCAGGGTCTTATGTTGTCGAGCTTCACGGTGTAGCCGCGTGCAATGCGTCGGCCGCCACTCTCACTCATTCCGCGCCAGTTGATGAAGGTGCCGTTGATGAGCGTGTAGGGTGGGATGGTGGCAATGGTGTTGTCCCAGTTACGCACCTTGACAATGGTTAGCGAGATGTCGAATACATTGCCGTTTATGCTTGTGCCGGGAATCTCAATCCAGTCGCCAAGGCGCACCATATCGTTCTCCAATAAAAGGAAACCGCCGACAAAGCCCATGATGCTGTCTTTGGCAATGAGCATGAGCACGGCGGCAAATGCTCCCAAACCGCCAATGAGGTAGAGTGGCGATTTGTTGGTGAGTATGGATATTATGATAATTACCGCAACAAGGATTACGATGATTTTGCCTACCTGTATGAAACCTTTTACAGGTCTGTCGTGAAATTTGCTGTTGTTGAATGCCGAATCGCCCAGCGCACCAAGCACGGCAATGGTTGCCATGACCATGGCTATGATATAATAGATTGACACGACAAGTTCAATGTAGTGCAGTATGATGCTATTGGCATCGATGGTTATGGGCAGCAGGGTGTTTATGGTTGCGGGCACAAGCAGATGGGCGACCTTGCGCAGCCTCTTTCCCTTGAGCATCTGCGACAGGAAATTGTAGTGCTTGCGTTTTACTATGCGCTTTGTGGCAAAGAGTGAGATGCGGTATGTTATCTCCATTGCTGCTATTGCTATTGCAATGACTATTATTGATATTACTAGAGTATCATATTGCTCAATATTTTGGGGGGAAACTCCCATGTGCAACAGCAGTTCCTTTACCTTGTCATATATATAATTCGTGATATTTGTCTGCATGGTTATTATGATTTAAAGATACTCCCCTCCGTCGGCAGGCCGCCACCTCCCCTCTGCAAGAGTGGAGGAGCTATTTTAGCTCTCCCACTTATTTATAAGGGGGAGTGCCCGTAGGGCGAGGGGGATTTTAAGAAATTGTTTGAATTTATCTCCACTGTGAACATCAGCTACGCTCGTTGATAAATATTCAAAAGCTTCTATGTATCGTTTCTATAACAAAAATAAAGGTCGTTTTGCCGTGAAGTTTTGTGAATTTTGTATCTTCGCGATGAAAATAATGCTGAACCGTAAATTACGATTTTAGCGACGAGGGAACTAAATATATTTATTGAGATTTCTCCCTTCGGTTCGAAATGACAACAACTTTTAGTAGATGGTGATTACTTAAATCAAATTATACTATGCCGGAAATAGGAATGACATTTACAAGCAACACAGTGGTTTCACTGGCTAACTGTGCTGCCACAATGGGGTCGGGCGACCTCGAGGTCTTTGCAACACCTGCAATGGTTGCACTCATGGAGAATGCGGCGATGAATGCTGTGGTGCAGGCTTTGCCACAAGGTTCAACGACAGTCGGTGCCGAGATGAACACCACCCACATTAAACCCTCGCCAATTGGCGCACGGGTACAGGCTACTGCAACGCTCACGGCAGTTGAAGGGCGCAAACTTACATTCGCAGTTGAAGCGTGCGATGAGGCCGGCACAATAGGCAAGGGAACTCATGTACGCTTTGTTGTAGACAAGGAACGCTTTATGGCAAAATTGTAATCCTGTCATAGGTTCACAATGCAATACGAAAAAGCAAAAATCCTGCGGGATTTTTGCTTTTTTTAACACATCTACGAAAACAATTCGCTTTTTACAGATGTTTATATAGTGCAAGTCACCGATAACGGCTGCCGGATATGTGAATACCTTGCGGCTGTTTGTTAATATAACAAGTGACTGCGCATAGTAGTTTTGTCGTGTTTTATTTTGTGTTTGTGTTAGGTTGCCCTCTGATGTGAATCACGGGGCAACCGCTTTTTTATGTTTGCTCGTTAAAACAATCGTTCTCCCAACTTATGATATTGTTCTCTATGTATTGCGAGATGTTGTTGCGGTCTTCGGTACCTCGTATTGCATGGTCGTGATATCGTTTTTGCCACATGAATTTTCCATTTATCATGTGAGCATATTTTGTCACTGCCGATTTGAGAGAACCGATGTATGTGGAGAGTAATGGTTGTCTGTAATGTTGTATTTCTTTTTCCACACGTTCTTCACATGTAGGGACACGGCATGCCGTGTCCGTCTGTTCAACCTCAATGATTGCGTGAAAATGGTTTGGCATTACCACATATTGCAAAATGTTGATGTGTTGTTGGTGCTTTTTTGTGTTTTCTAAACATTCTGTCAAGAAATGCCCCATTTGTGATAATTGCATTTTACCATCAACTATTTCCCCGAAATAATATATCCAATTGTGAGTACAAACGGTGACGAAGTATTCTCCTTCATTATAGTCCAGCCATTTTGCACGTGGAGATTTGCGTTGTGGTAGTTTTGTTGTCATTCTTTGTGTGGTGCGATATTCGGACACGGCGTGCCGTGTCCCTACATTTTTAGCGAAATTTGCGCATTATTGTGATGTTTTTTTCGGACACGGCATGCCGTGTCCCTATGTTTAGATATCGTATCCTGGCATTTTATCGATTACAATGTTTTGCACCAGCAGAACATGCCGGGGAAGAGTGACTTGATGTGGTCAATGTCCTGCTCTTCCTCGAATATACCAAAGAACGAAGAACCGCTGCCCGACATTGATGCATAAACCGCTCCCATTGAGTACAGTTCCTCTTTAATCTTCGCCATTTCGGGGTACTTGGCAAAGATACTCTTCTCGAAATCGTTCTTCATTTCGCCCTTCCACTGGCCAATTGGGCGCTTGGCAATACTTGTCAATGGCACCTGTGGCTTTTGTGGTGTCACCAGCGCGTATGCATCCTTGGTTGATACATGGATGTCGGGCTTTACAAGAACAAGATAATCCCCGGCAATGTTGCATTCAGTGGGTGTGAGAATGTTGCCGATGCCTGTTGCGTATGCCGGGGTGTTGTCAATGAAAAAAGCGCAGTCGGCACCAATGCGTGCCGCGTATGTACGCAACTCCTCGGCAGTGAGTCCCAGAGCGGTAATCTCATTCAGCATCTTAAGGGCAAATGCCGCGTCGGCACTTCCACCACCCAGCCCTGCGCCTGTGGGGATGTGCTTGTAGAGCGAAATGTCAACCTTGGGCAGCTTGTGGTCGGCAGCCAATGCCTTGTATGCCTTTATCACAAGGTTATCGTCGTCGTTTCCCTCGAATACGGCGTTGTACATCTTGAAGGTGTAGTCGGGAGCATCCTTGTCGGTTGCCGGTGTAATCTCCAGGATGTCGCATAGTGGAATAGGGTAGAACACGGTCTCAAGGTTGTGGTAACCGTCGGGGCGCTTCTCTACAATATCAAGCCCCAGGTTTATCTTTGCATTAGGGAATGTTATCATGGCGATTGTCTTTACTGCTGTAAAGGTAATGCTTTTTTCTTTATCGTTGATAACTTGACCTGTTTTGTTGAAAAAGGTTGGCGCGTTTGTTGTGTTATTCGTGCAGTTGTGTGTATCTTCGCAGCCGGAAACGAAGAAACTGTTTCCGAATGATTATGGAAGATACAAACACACCGAAAAGAAGGGCGCCTCGTCGTCAGGCTGCCGATAATACACCAAAGTTGAGCGATTATGGTCATGTGCAGCCTCAGGCACTTGAGTTCGAGGAGGCTGTGCTTGGCGCGTTGATGATTGACAGCGATGCCATTGGCCGTCTGGGCGGAATGTTGAAGCCCGAATCGTTCTATGACAAGCGCAACCAGTTGCTTTTTGAGGCCATACAGCAGATGGACCTCAACGACCGTCCTGTGGATATCCTCACTGTGACCGAGTTCCTGCGCAGCAAGGGTACGCTCGAGGAGGTTGGTGGCCCTGTGTATGTGGCACAGCTCACAAGCAAGGTGGTGTCATCGGTGAACATTGAGTATCATGCCAACATCATTGCGCAGAAGAAACTGGCGCGCGACCTCATCCGCTTTACCAGCAAGACACAGACACAGGCATTCGACGAGACGCAGGACATCGACGAGTTGATGCAGCAGGCCGAGTCGGAACTGTTCGAAATCTCGGGTAGCAAGATGAAGAAGGATTACACACAGATTAACCCTGTAATCCGCCAGGCATACGACCAGATTATCACGGCTTCAAAGAATACCAGCGGTATCAGTGGTTTGAGTACAGGTTACCACCGCTTGGACAAGGTGCTCTCGGGTTGGCAGCCAACCGACCTCATTATCCTTGCGGCGCGTCCTGCGATGGGTAAGACTGCGTTTGCCCTCTCGCTCGTGCGTAACATGGCAATCGACCAGGGCATTCCTTGCGGTATGTTCTCTCTTGAGATGGGTAATGTGCAGCTCGTGCAGCGTCTCATCTGCAATGTGTGCCAGATTCCGGGTGACAAGATCCGTAGCGGTCAGCTCGAGCGTTACGAGTGGGGACAGCTCGACAACAAGATTGTAGCTCTTGAGAATGCACCTCTTTATATTGACGATACTCCGCAGCTCTCGGTGTTCGAGCTTCGTTCAAAGGCTCGCCGCATGGTGCGCGAGCATGGTGTGAAGATGATTTTTATCGACTAC
>JAEIGA010011973.1_pt1 | contig 13157 bp, 8 predicted proteins | sample 9270691 | NCBI WGS metagenome assembly JAEIGA01 (sample SAMN17057246, study PRJNA624740) | gut metagenome | biome: biome; isolation source: fecal sample | host: Bos grunniens | place: China: Xizang | collected 2019 | reverse complement strand
AGTTTCGATCTGAAATATCTGTAGTTTTCAAGGCAGCCGTTCAGATTGATCTCAAGCCTTGAAAATTCATTGCTAATGTACATCGCTGAATTCCGTCAATAACTCAAGTTTCGCAAGTAATAAATTATTGGTATATCGAAGGTTGGTGAGACTTGCGAAACTTTTACCCAACGCACCTTCTTTGTTTACGTTACCTTTCCCCTAAATCCCCTTTCTCGGAAAGGAGACTTACTATCGACCTAAAGGTCTCCAAAACAAGGTACTTTCGCACTAGCGAAAGTTAAGTCAATAATTGAACGGCAAAATTACTAAATATTCTGACAAAACATGCTATTTTTGCCAGAGGCTTGGTTTTTGCAGATATTTACCGCCGGTTATGGCAGAATCCTCGCCCCTGCGTGGCAGGACAAAATGTCAGTCTAGGAAAACAAACAATCAAATATATAGAATCATGAACATCTGGATCATTATGATCATCATCATGGCTCTGAGCTTCATCATACAGCAAGTGTTGCAGAGCCGTTTCAACAAGTATTCGAAAGTTGGCCTTCCTAACGGAATGTCTGGAGCCGAGGTAGCACAGAAAATGCTTCACGACCACGGGATATACGATGTGAAGGTCGTACCTACAAAAGGCATGCTTACAGACCACTTCAATCCTCAGACAAAGACTGTAGCTTTAAGCGAGGGTGTCTATGCAAGCAGAAGCGTTGCTGCGGCCGCAGTTGCAGCCCACGAATGCGGACACGCAGTACAGCACGCCTACGGATATGGTCCTTTGAGTATGCGCTCCGCACTAGTTCCCGTAGTCAATTTCGCATCCAACATCGTACAGTGGGTCCTGCTGGCCGGAATTCTCCTTATCAACGTTTTTCCCGGCCTGTTTCTGATCGGCATCCTGATGTTCGCCACCACCACACTCTTCAGCTTCATCACTCTCCCTGTGGAGATCAATGCCAGCAGCAGGGCGATCTCGTGGCTGACCCAAGCAGGAATAACCGACGGACAGACACGTCCGATGGCAATCGATGCACTCAAATGGGCCGCATACACCTATGTAGTAGCTGCTCTGGGATCCCTCGCCACTCTGTTATATTACATCGGACTTGCCCGCAGAGACTGACAAACTGAATTCACAATAAAAGCCAGCGACACCGCTGGCTTTTATTGTTTTCACCCTTTCACGACTATTTTATCCTGGTGATCTTCGATGGCTTTTTCACAGCCTTCTGAGCCGCCTTCTGAGCCGCCTTGCACTGCTGCGCTGTCATTCCTTCAGGGCAATATGGATTACCTACCGGATTCTTCCCCAGCACAGCCTGAAGCCAGGTGCAGGAAGCCACATATCTACCGCAAGGTCTGCTCAAGTGATGTCCGTCACGGGTCAGATCATCTCCAAGAACAGAAGTCCTGGCATTCTGAATGGCAGTTCCGGACGGAATGACAATCTTGATATCCTTGATCTGAGGAATCACTTCGTCCACAGTCGCTACAATAGCATTGAACATCTTGATCTGATCATTGTCATACCGATGATACTCCTTATGCTTGGAATCCTTGGAATACGCCCATGTCTGATGGAACATAAAGACAGCATCCTCAGGCACTCGAGCCTTGACATATTCCACAAGTTCCGGAAGAAGGGCATATGTCTCCGGCTGTCCTGAATTCGGACTTGACTGCTGGAAAGAGACATAATCCCAATCCTCATCCGCAAGACCTCTGGCCATAGTATACCCGTAAACAATGGTTCTCACTCCTTCAGCATCAATCTTACGATACTCATAATCAGTAATGTCTCCGCGAAGATTTCTGACATGTCTGTCGATAGAACAACCTCCTTTATAAATATTGCCGATCACTATCGTCAGCCCTTCAGCTTCAGCCAGACCATGCAGATGATCTTCGATCGCATCATCCGAGAAACTGTTGCCGATGGCAAGTATCTTTATTGTATCATTCTGGGCAAGGCTGCAGACTGATGATACAAGTACAGCCGCCAGAACCAATATAAACCTTTTCATATCCTTCTATTTCGTATTTGACGAGAGATACATATCCGCCATAGGCACAAGCGCCATCAAGTCGAAGAATGCCAACATTGCCACAGCTCCGAATGCACCTATAGTAAGGGCCATAGCAAGAGCATAAAGGAAAGAGAATGCATGCAGAAGAATCAACACAATCGCCGCAAGCAGCCAGACCTTGAGCGAAGTCAGGCGATAAAGAATCAATGCGGCCGTGCCAAATGCAAGTGGTATGAAGAACATCAGATTCTCCCCTAAAGTAAACACCAGAACAGCGCTCATAACGAGCATCAGGGCCAATGTGCCATATAAAGTATTGCCGGCATGTCTGGCCACTGCATTCGATGCCGCGCTTGCCCTCATAGAACCAGAAGTCTTGCGTATTGCCGCGGTTCTTCCGCGAAGATACACAAAGATGCAGGCAACGGCCATCAATACCAGCGATGCGATCATTGCAATATTGTCAAAGGTGATTCCATGAATAACTCCGAAAAGTTTGAATCTGGCTCCGCAGATGAGTGAACAGAGATAGGCGATGAGCTCACCAAGTACCAGTACTCCGACACCGACGCCAAGTGTAACGGCAGATGATTTGAACACACTCGAAGCCTTAAGCCTTCCACGTACTCCTTCAAGCGCAAAGACCAGAAGGAAGAGAACGAACACTATGACGTTCACCACCTTGTACATTCCCTTGCTGAAATTGAAGAGGCCGAGCGCTGGAATCGTGAAGTTCACAGTATCATCCTCAGCTTTGAAATAGTCTCTGTCTGAATATACTTCGTTTGTAAGATACTCCTTTGCGATAGGAACTATCTGTGCACCGTAATGCTGGATAGATTTCTCACTGATATTGCTGTAATTGTCCAGGTCGGTGTGGTAATGATTCACATCAACAATAGTGGAGAAATTCATTCCCGGCACCTCATCCTTCACTATTGTAAAGTCTGTGAAATTAGGCATGAAGTTATATACCACTGTAGTTAGTGAATACGTGAAAGGATATTTTGCCGCCTTGGCATAAAGATCCATGACCTTCTCGTTTCCAGGACAAGTCTCGAAAAGGAGAGCCGGTCCCCAAGGGCCTCTGGCCTCGATATTGATCATAAATCCGACATTGTCGAAAATCTGTCTGTCATTTGCCCATGCTGCCTTCATTCCCATCATTCCCACCTCTTCGGCATCAGTGAACAGCACTTTGATACCCTGCTTCCAGTCCTGACGATATTTCAGAGCCTGGCCTACAGTTTCAAGAATGGTGCTTACTCCATATCCGTCATCAGCAGCGCCATATGACCACACGGTATCCTTAGGCATCGGCTGAGAGTATCTGGAATCATAATGAGCGACAAAAAGCAGATAAGACGGATCTTCCGACTGGACAAGCGGAGCGAATTCCGCAAGTATGTTGACAGCATCAAATGTATAGACAACATGCTTGTTCTCCGGTCCGACAAGAGAATCATACTTATAAAGACTGACTGTATCAGCTCCGAGCTGTTCGAGTCTACCGATCAGATATTCACGCACTCGGGCTCTTTCCTGAGGGTGTGCCACCGAATGGTGTTCTTTGGACATTACTTCAATGTCCTTAACAGCTCTGGCTGCTGAAAATCCCTCTGCATCAGCAGGCTCAGCACTTGGACGAGTCCACAGGCCGTAAGCAAGAAGACCGGCAACAATAACTGCCGCCACAAGGATAAATGGTCTGAATTTATTCATTTTTATTAGGTTTTAGTCTGCAAATATAGCGATTTATATCAATATACCGCGAACTCATATATCCTGACCTTGATTCCGTCATTCTGGTCAGCCTTGGTAACGTCGAGTCTGACATAACGGGCCTGAACAGGTTCCTTCAGACGGCGGTCTGTCTGGTATTCGTCATTGTCGTATACTGTATCCACTGTCTTCCACGGTTCTTCAAGGCTGTTTCTGACCTGCAGACTGTACTCCTTGGTGATATAGCTTTGTGATTCCACACCTGCATGAAGCACAGACCATCCTTTGATCTGAGACACCTTCTGCAGATCGACTTCGATGTACTTAGGCATAGTCTCAGAGACATCGCACCACTTGGTGTCTATGTCATCATCTACAGCATATTCGGCAATCTCGCGACGATTCACTTCGCCTGAACGTGCAACAACCGGATTGTCAATGCACAGGTTAGTAAAATTACCCTCAGTCACCGGTTCGGAAGAGGCCTCTATTCCGATTCGGAAAATATCGGAGCATGGAACCGCGACATTATTGACATCCTGCACGGCTGTAGCGGCAAACACCACCACCTGAGAGTTATCCGGAACCGTGAATGAATCTGCCCCTGCAGGGATGTCCAGAGGTATGCAGAACATATAGGAATAATCATACGGCAGATCCCGATTTCCTGTCATACTATGTCTGTGAGTACCCACATAAGCCACATCTGACGCCTTAAGAAACTCTTCCGAATGTCCTGTATGCCCCCATTGGCCGATGAATCCACCATAATACGGGACTGTAACTTCCTGTGCCCTGTCTCCTACAGTAAACACACATTTGACATCGCCTCGCAATGCGGCGGCAAGAAGATACAGTTTGTTATAATCCCCTTCCGGGAGAAGAACCCTATCACCTTTGCATTTAAGAGCATTTGCAAATGAAGGATCGCCCAGTTTGAAGTCTATCCCTTTGAACGACAAGGTTTCCGGAATAAGTTCGGCGGCGTATGAATTGCCGGCTCCATCAAAATTCACCTCGACCCTGAATGGATTATAGGATGCCGTCTTCTTATTGAAAGGAAGGTCGATCGAGGCTGAAGATGCTGAGGATTGTGATTCAGGTCGGGCAAGACGCACAAGGTATGTCTTCATAGCATAAGGCCCAATCTCGAATTCAAGAATATTTCCGGATACTGAAGCCGGTCCGATTTCCTCTTCATTACCATTAAGCTCCTTAGCCTCAAGGATGTCAGATGCAAATCTGACTCCAGCCTTCTGAGCAGACAGGCCTGAAGTTTCGTAAAAACGCACCACATATGCATCTGAATCTTCTGCCTGCTTGAGAGCCCTGAGCGCTACATTTTCACTCAGTGTCTGGGCGAATGAGAAACTGCGTCCATAAGTTCCCTTATGCTTAGGGACTACAAACGCCTGCATCGGCTGGTTAAGCATCTCTGCTTTTCTAACGATCCCGCCTTTACGGTGATCTCCCGGATGCCCTGTAATGGAATATGTAAAATGATGTCTTCCGAAATCCTGTCGGCTCTGATATGAATAACTTCCATTTGTGGAAGGAGTATGAAGCAGAGTCAGACGCAATGTATTGTCCTCCGGCTTGTCCCAGCCGTATTTACTGTCATTCATCACGGCTACTCCGTATGTTCCGTCTACATCCGTGATTTCAGCCCACTGCTGGGCATAGACTTCATAAGAAGTAATGGTATTGTTTCCTCTCGAAATCGTACCTACTCCAAGATCATATACAGCATTTTCATTTGAGACCGAAAGCGGGAATTCCGCTTTAAGAAGTGCATCAGTAGACTGCCAGAAGATATCGTTCTCTATATCAATCCTATCATCCTGCGCACCATCTGTAAGACTTATATACTGCACGAACACAGACTCTCCATGTCTTCTTTCCACCTTCACGGTGACGCGTACCGGCCCATCCTCCACGACACTGACTCTGACATCATCACTTACTGGAACAGGCTCAGCATCAATGGTCTCCTTAAGGATTTCCCATGCCGGCCATTTGTAAGACTTATTCTCTGTAAACAGAGCCAGACGCACAGACTTCCCTTCTTCCACCAACTCTCTGCCGCTTCTTTTATCCAATATAGAGCAGATGTCTCCGTTCACGTCAAAAGCAAGTCTGTATACAGAATTTTCCATCAGCCTTTCCGAAACAGAAAGAGCTGAAGATGACGGAAAATCCCCTCCCTTTCTAACATCATATACAGCATAACCTACCGAACCGGCCTGGGCAATGAAGAGAAGCTTCCTTTCACCATTCTTTACACTTATCTGGCTTGGCACCTGCCTTCCATCCGGGCCATATACAGCCACATTTACAGGCATTGCGTCATACGCGATCTCGACAAGCCCGGAATTATCAAATCCCGCAGGGTTATATACAAGGACTGGCGTCCCCTTTACCTGAGTGTCAAGTAAACGTGAAAATGCACCCACAGATGTTTCAAGTACATTGGCAAACTGCTTCATCGAAATCAGCTCATCATTCCAAGAGAATTCGTATGCTCTCGGAATACTTGTACCTGTGATGTCGTCATGGAACTGATGCCAGATAAATCTTTTCCAGGCATCGGTCAGAAACTCTTTAGGATAGGATGCGGTTCCAGCCCAGTCTGCAATTACAGCGCTCCTTTCTGCGGCATCAGCCAGAAGCTCGTTACGTCTGTTGAAAAGCTTCATCGCTGCCTGAGATGTGTAGCATCCGGTAGCGTGAACGTCCATCAGAAGCTCACTTTTCCATACAGGAAGCTCAGGATGCTCCTCATAGGGAAGATAATCCTTGAACATTCTGTCAGTTTCCGCGCTTATGATCTTTACAGGACCATCTGAATGAATACTCCTCTGGACCGTCCTGACCGACTGTATCGTAGGCGATCCGCCTGTATCACCCACTCCATAATAATGATATACGACACGATCGGAATTCCTTTCCCCCAGCTCCTGCAGATAAGGGCTTCGACTCAGATCCTCATCTTTCCATTTAGTGGAATATTTACGGGCATCTGCGGCAATCATTATACGCGAGCCGTCCACACCTTCCCATAATCCGATATCGAACGGAACCTTGCTGTCACCGTAAAAAGGGTTGTTTCGCCATGACAGTTTCTGGGTAGAGAAACCTATGAGTCCGGAATGCGCGGCGGCGGTAGGAAGAGTCCAGCCGAATCCGAAACAGTCGGGAAGGAATATATCCGTACCCTGGACACCGAATTCGTCTCGATAGAAATGCTGTCCGTAAAGTATATTACGAGTGAAGGACTCTATTGAAGGGATATTAGGGTCATTGGCATCCCAGGTACTTCCTGAGATATGCCAACGTCCCTGATCCACATATTTTCTGATCTGTTCCCAATACTCCGGATAATACTCCTTCATCCAGGCATATTTGATTCCACCCTCGAAATTAAACACGTATTCAGGATACTTCTCTAGAAGGAAAAGGTTCCTCTCTATGGTTTTAGGAATATATTCGCTGATAGAACGCTGTACATCCCAGTTCCACTGAGAATCGAAATGCGCATTCGAAACCATATAAACCTTCGTATGTTCTTGGGCATAAGACGTCAGCGACATCAATGACACCGCTGTCAGGAACAGAATCTTTTTCATAGTTTCAGATGGTGGAATTATTCTGCCATCAGCTTCTTGTACTTGAATCTCTTAGGCTCTTCGTTACCGAGGCGGCGCTTCTTGTTCTCTTCGTATTCAGAGTATGTTCCCTCAAAGAAATAAACCTGAGAGTCACCCTCGAACGCAAGGATATGGGTCGCGATTCGATCGAGGAACCAACGGTCGTGCGAAATCACCACTGCACATCCAGCGAAATTCTCCAGACCTTCCTCAAGAGCACGGATAGTGTTCACATCCACATCGTTGGTAGGCTCGTCGAGAAGCAGCACGTTTCCTTCATCCTTGAGTGTCAGAGCCAGATGGAGACGATTTCTCTCACCACCTGAAAGTATGCCGCAAAGTTTCTCCTGATCCGCGCCAGAGAAATTGAATCGGGACACATATGCTCTCGCATTCACCTCTCTCTTGCCAAGTCTGACAAACTCCGAGTTCTCAGCAATTGTCTCGTATACAGTCTTTTCCGGATCAATACTCTTATGCTGCTGATCCACATAAGCGATCTTCACTGTCTCTCCGAGTGTTATTTCACCTGTATCAGGTGTGTCAAGACCCATGATAAGGCGGAACAGAGTAGTCTTACCGGCACCGTTAGGACCGATGACACCCACGATACCAGCCGGCGGAAGGACGAAGTTAAGGTTCTCATAGAGAAGCTTGTCTCCGTAACCTTTCGATACATTCTTGAACTCGATGACCTTGTTTCCGAGTCTAGGTCCGTTAGGAATGAATATCTCGAGATTTGCTTCCTTCTCACGTCCGTCGTCAGCGGCAAGTTTCTCATACGCACCCAGACGGGCCTTCGATTTGGCATGACGGGCCTTAGGAGCCATTCTTACCCACTCGAGCTCGCGCTCCAACGCCTTCCTACGCTTGCTTTCCTGCTTTTCCTCCTGAGCAAGACGGGTACTCTTCTGATCAAGCCAAGAAGAATAATTACCCTTCCAAGGTATACCCTCACCTCTGTCGAGCTCCAGAATCCATCCTGCGACATTGTCAAGGAAGTAGCGGTCATGTGTGACAGCAATCACAGTACCCTTATACTGCTGGAGATGAGCCTCAAGCCACTGGATACTCTCTGTATCAAGGTGGTTTGTAGGCTCGTCAAGGAGAAGAACATCAGGCTGACGCAGAAGCAGACGGCACAGAGCCACACGGCGGCGTTCTCCACCACTAAGGTTAGCTACCAATGCATCAGAAGGAGGACACTGGAGCGCATCCATAGCCCTCTCAAGCTTGGAATCAATCTCCCAGCCGCCGCAGTTCTCGATCTTTTCAGTAAGCTCGCCCTGACGCTCGATAAGAGCTGCCATCTCTTCATCCGACATCGGCTCGCAGAACTTCAAATTCACCTCTTCATATTCCTTGAGAATGTCCATTACCTCCTGGACTCCTTCCTGAACGACTTCTATCACTGTCTTGTTCGGATCCATCTGAGGCTCCTGCTCCAGATAGCCTACGGAATATCCCGGAGCCCATACCACCTCACCCTGATATCCCTTCTCGATACCGGCAATGATCTTCATCAATGTAGACTTTCCTGAACCGTTCAGACCGACAATGCCGATCTTGGCTCCATAAAAGAATGAAAGATAGATGTCCTTTAGAATCACCCTATTGTTATGAGGCAGTATCTTACCCACCCCGTTCATTGAAAAAATAATCTTCTCGTCTGCCATAACTGACTGTATTTTAAAATTTTCGCAAAGATAACTCTCCGAAGTCTAATCCACAACTTATTTTTTCATCTTGATCTTTCTGCTTCTCTCTTTCTTGCACCACTCTCCCGGGGTTTCTCCCATGAAAAGTCTGAAAGCCATATTATACGAGACATCGGAATTGAAGCCGGAACCGCTTGCCAGGTCATGTATCTTCAGCTCATGATTTTCTCTGAACATCTCCATCGAATGCATCACGCGGTAATAATTCACAAACTGGCAGAAATTTCGTCCTGTAAACTGACTGATAGCCTTTGATATATACAATTTATTGGAGTACAACACTTTTGCCAGATCATTAATAGTCAGCGCATTATCCAGAAAAGGCCTTTCGGATTCGAAATACGCCACCACCCGTTCATATACATCCTGATAAATGTCCTCGATACTCATAGGATCCATTGCAGTCTCCACCTTGCTCACCTTCATGGATTCCAGTATCCTGCGTTCCTGCCTTCTCCAGAAGACAAACACGGCATCGTCAGCATCTCTTACGCCCAATGCGGCCAGCATCAGTCCTTCCAAAAAAGGAAATATGACCTGCCACTCTCCGTGTCCATCCGGACAGAAGGCAAATACTGAAATATAGGAAAAAGACAGGCAAAGAAACAAAATGAGATAGAATGATTCCACAGCAAGGGTGACATTCGCCCATATGGTACCTGTCTTAAGAATCATCTTGACTTCTCTAAGACGGAGACATATCCCGATAATGAATGCGAAGACAGGAAGCGGGATGAATATGAGACAAAGCAGCGACATCAGCGACTCAGACGGAAGTTCCGCCCAGCCTGCCGCAACGGCAATATGGATAGACGCCGGGACAAGATATATTCCGGCTAACACATAGACAGCCGGACTGATATACTTCCGCTCCAGCAATGTCGACTCCAGAATAAGCATACCCGCCAAGGCTGGAAGTATTTCCAGCATCATAATCTGCGCAGATTCACCTGCAGTCAGACCTCCGATACCTATGGAAACTGCTGCAGATACCAGGAGAACGGCAGGAGCAAAATCCCTTCGTTCACCATTATGGGAAACACTCCTGAATATGTGGTAACATGAAACAGCCAGCAGCAGGAAAGATATCACAGATGCAAGGAATACTATCATAAATACGTCATTTTAACTATCCGTTTGAGCAGGCAAAAATAAACAATGTCGCCATTCCAGAACACTCCAGAGTGGCGACACACGTCAGATTTTTCTTTTTTTTATGTCTTTTTAACTTTTTTTATGTTCAATTCTGAGCATCTATTTCTTAGTCTTGACCTTTATTGCATCAAATCCCTGTCCATACACACCCATTACCGATGAAACCGACAGGAATGCATCCGGATCTATAGATTTCACATACCTCAAAAGCAGATTCAGGTCAGCCTTTCTGGTCACTACCATAATCACCTGTTTATCCTCTTTTGAGAACCATCCCTTAGCAGGAAGAACGGTCACACCCCTCTTCATATCAAACGCGATCGCATCAGCCATTTCATTCACTTTCTTAGTAAAGATGAAAGCCTGAACCGACTGTTTCGAGCCAGAAATATAAAGGTCGATAGCATAGCCGCAGACGGTCACCTGCATAAGTCCATACACCACGATCGCCACTTTTTCAGGATAAGGAAGCAGTGCACCGCTCCTGTCATATGAAGGAAGAAGAAGGGACGAAAGTATGATCATTATATCAATGATAAGGATCACTCTTCCAGGAGATGCCGGCTTGAACTTGCACCAGACAAGGGCAATGATGTCGGTTCCGCCCGTACTGCCTCCTTGAGACATCGAGAGTCCGATACCTACACCAGCCATGATACCTCCGAGGACGGTACATACGATCTTGCTGTCCTGAGAGAATTCATCCACAAAGTCCACCGGTATGAACTTCTGGGTGACAGCCAGCATTATGGATGTCATGAATATGGCAAAAATCGTCTTTGCTCCGAACCCAGTACCAAGAATCTTGGTTCCCACTATAAGAAGGATGATATTAAGAACGAAATACGTAACGGAAATCGGAATCAAACCATTTGTCGCATATTGCAGAATAGCGGCGAAACCTGTGACACCACCTCCGATCATACCATTGGGAGTCAGGAACATAGCCCATCCCAAGGCATACATTGTCAGTCCCAAAGTAATAAGGAGATACTCCTTTACCAGAATTGCCACCGACGGCTTTTGGTTCAATTGACTCATTTTACATCCTCCTCTATCTTATTGTTTTTCTTAATCTTAAGGCCTGTCTTCACTTCCTCGAAGCCTTCTCCAAAAACGCTCATTGCTGTGGATACTGAAATAAAGGCTTTCTTGTCGATTTCCTTGATTTCATTCACCACTTCATTCATCTGATATTTTCTGGACACGATAAGGAGTACCTTGCTCTCCTTCTGCGAATACCACCCCACAGACTGCAATGCAGTCACACCACGATGAACATCATTGATGATATGATTCGCGATTTCTTCATACTTCGATGAGAATACCAGAATCTGAACAGAAGATTTGTTTCCAAGAAGAACGAAATCCACTCCGAACGAAAATCCGAGCATCATCACATACGCATAGATCATATCCACAAGTCCCTTATCCGGAACGAAAAGCAGGCAGGAGATGATGACCAGATCCGTGATAAGATATACTCTTCCCGGAGATACAGGCCAATACTTGTTGATCATCATTGCAATGATATCAGTTCCGCCTGAGCTGCCGCCACGAAGAAGCACGAGACCGAGTCCGACAGACTCCATCGCCGCTCCCACAAGCGCCACCAGCAGTTTTTCTTCCATCATCACATGAAGATTCGGAAACATTGGAAGGAACTCAAAGAGCAATGATGTCAGAGCTATGACATATATTGTCTTGATACCGAATCCCTTACCAAGGGTGATGAAGCCCAGAAGGAGAAGACCGATATTGACTATCGGGTATGTCCATCCGATAGGAACAGCTCCACCGGTAGCGTATTGAATGATGGTGCACAATCCTGTAAGTCCTCCACTGGCCAGTCCGTTAGGAATGACAAACGAAGTCCAGGCCATACAGAAAATCACCGAGCCGATCGTCATGAGGAAGTAATCCCAGAGCGTCGCCAGTATCTTGTTTTGTTTCATAGGTCAATAATGACGTTTATTTCACTACAATGTTGACAATCTTGCCAGGAACGACGATAACTTTCACGATATTGCCTCCTGCCACATATTTCGCGGTCTGCTCAAGGCCGCGGACATGAGTATCCACCTCTTCACGAGGCATATCGACAGGAAGGTCTACGGTAAACCTCATCTTTCCGTTGAATGAAACCGCATAAGTGCAGGTATTCTCGATGGTATACGCCTCGATATACTCAGGGAAAGCTGCATATGTGATGCTTTCCTTATGTCCGAGAGCCTCCCAAAGTTCCTCTGCGATATGCGGAGTGAAAGGAGAAAGAAGCACGATAAGCTGCTCGAGAACCTCGCGTTTACTGCACTTGAGGTCAGTCAGTTCATTGACCGCAATCATGAATGCACTTACTGCAGTATTGAATGAGAATGACTCAATATCAGAACGTACCTTACCGATCAGCTTATGAAGAGCTTTAAGTTCCTCAGGTGAGGCCTTTTCGTCTGTAACTATGAAACCGTCACGGTCATAGAAAAGTCTCCATACTTTTCTGATGAAACGGTTCACTCCGTCAATTCCCTTCGTATCCCATGGCTTAGACTGCTCGAGCGGTCCAAGGAACATTTCGTAAAGTCTCAGAGTATCAGCGCCGTATGTATCACAGATCATATCTGGATTCACGACGTTGAACATTGACTTCGACATCTTCTCCACAGCCCATCCGCAGACATATTCTCCATCTTCGAGAATGAATTCAGCAGTAGCATATTCCGGCATCCATGCCTTGAAGGCCTCGATATCGAGACGGTCGTTGTGGACAATATTCACATCCACGTGGATTTCCGTTGTCTGGTACTGGTCCTTAAGACCGACAGAAACGAAAGTATTGGTGTTGACTATGCGGTAAACGAAATTCGAACGTCCCTGGATCATACCCTGGT
>JAEIGA010011972.1_pt1 | contig 13157 bp, 13 predicted proteins | sample 9270691 | NCBI WGS metagenome assembly JAEIGA01 (sample SAMN17057246, study PRJNA624740) | gut metagenome | biome: biome; isolation source: fecal sample | host: Bos grunniens | place: China: Xizang | collected 2019 | reverse complement strand
TATATAGGCCGTTCACAATTTGTTCATTTTTAGCCCATATTGGCCCTACCAATTATATTTATAACACCCTGTATATTTCCCATATCCTTATACATAACATAAACCTGTATACAATAGTCTCATAATCACACTAAAATACATATGCAAAATAATTTTGTATACTATTGACAAACACAAGATTATTGTATATACTTAGAGTATGAAAATCAAAAACCGCCCCGACCGGGCAATAATTGTAAAGGATAGGTGAATGTTATGACCTTAGTTGATGTTATTAGCGTAACCAAAAGCGGCATATCACAATTAATCGGCGCAAATTACTACGACGCCGAAACCCCCGAACTAACCGAAACGGATGTAACCGCCCTTGCCGAGTTAGGCAAATCCCTTGAAAACTACGACAAAGCGGCCGATATATTTGTCGGCGCACTTGTGGACGTTCTTACAACCATGCGTATTGATTCCCGCGCATATTCGGCTGTTTTACCGTCCCTGTTTGTTGATACCTACGAATGGGGCGGATTCCGTGAGCACGTTATCGTTGGTTTATCTGATATTCTTACCGACGAAATGTATCCTATCGGCGGCTTTATCAACTACACGTCCACGGGCGGTGATACGGAGGCTGTACGAATTGCGGGACTTGAGCACGGAACATTTAAACCGCCCGTAACAACAAAGTTCTATGATGAGGGCAAAGCGTTCATGATTGCATTGTCAACAGTCCGTGAACAGCTATTCACGGCCGTTCGTTCCCTTGCCGAACTGAATAAATTTATATCAGCTATGAAACTATCCGTTGATAACACTATTCAGCTACGTGCAGAAGTCGGCGCAATGTTCACGGTTTGTACAGGTATAGCCCGCGCAATCGCACTGAATAACGAAATACCGTTGGTAACCCGATACAATACTGACCATAATCTTAGCGGCGCGGACGCGATTCCCACGGGCAAAGAATCACTTAACAATGAATCATTCGTTGCATATGCTCTTGAAACGATAGCAAATACCCGCGACGAATTTAAACGCTATACAGCGGCGTACAATAATCATAATCATGTTACATTCAGCGACGACCCGCGACTTATACTGTTATCTAAATTCAGTAATCGCGCAAAATTCGGCGTTCGTGCAAATACCTATAATGAGGAATTATTGGGTGTTGGCGATTATGAAAAGATTTCGGGTTGGCAAGCAATCGCGGCCGATAATACCGATAAATTTGACATTGCAACATTGTCTACAATCTCATTAACAGCGGCCGCGGCCACAAAGGTAGGTTTAACCGTCCCCGAGGGTGAAACAGGTATACAGCTTGAAAACATTATCGGCTGTTTGTATGACCGTTATGCAATGGGTATTTCTCTTGATAAAAAGAAAATCACAACAAGCTATACCGCTGTACAGGATAAATGGAACACATATCATCATATCCTTATTAACTACATTATCGACGACAATTTCCCGATTGTTGCATTTACCCTTAACTAATCCATAAATCTAACCCCCTAACCGATAACCCCGCCCGCGCGGGGTTTTTCGGTATAATGTAAAGTAGGTGATAAAATGACACGTTACGAAAAAAGAATACAGGAATTTAAAAACGATAATAACCTTTTTAGGATTCTTTGTGAACTGTTTGAAATGCAAATCAATCAGTTTGTTTATGAGGGTTTACCCGATACAATACCCGCTGAATTTTTAGAATTTTTTATGTTGATAAATGGTACTTGTGCAATCGGTAAAGCCGATAACGGCGGCGATAACATATATTGTGCGGTCGGTTCATACAATGATGATTACAATGGATATTTACCAAAAGGATATACCGCGGCCGTTATTGATATAGGCGAAATAAGCGGCGATTGGTACGGAGAAAATAAAACAATCGTAGTTGCAAAAAATAATGTTTTAGGTTCGCGCGAAATGGATATACCGTTTACCGCCGAAATATTATCACAAGTCGATATATCAGAACAGTGCAACGTTATTTTTTCGCGTTTTTGCCGTTTACCGTTCGCGGAAAACGACAAAGAAAAAGCGGCTATCGAATCCGCTATAAATTCAATTATCAAGGGCGATTTAACGGCGATTGCAAGTCGTGACATTGACACGACTTTTGAAAAATACTTGAATGATTCTATACGCAAAGACGATAAATTCCTTGATTTAGTAGACGTTGACAAAATCGACGGTTTGCAGTATCTCAATCAATACCGCGATAACGTTTTAAAACGCTTTTTATTACGTCGCGGGTATATGGTGCAAACAACTGCAAAATTAGCACAACAAACAAACAGCGAAATACACGGCTTTGATTCATATTCGTTATTGTACCCATTGCAACAGCTTAAACAGCGTGAAAAAATGTGTACGGAAATAAACGAACTATTCGGCCTAAATGTTTCCGTGTCATTTAACCCGATATTGAAAAAAGTCTATCGTGATTATCTGACCGACCCCGAACCGACCGAAACAAACGAACCGACCGACCCCGACGGGCGTATCAATGACCCGATAACCGACCCCGAACCGACCGAACCGACCGAACCGACCGAACCAAAAGAGGGTGAATAATATGGCTGATTACAAAGGAAAAATAATCAAAATATCCGATGTATGGGACGATTGGAAAGCACGAATCAATAACGTTCCCGTCCTCTATACGCTATACGCAAATCAATCATCGGTTGAGATTTTCGACGAAACATTTGTAACTTTGATAGTTGAAACCGAATATCAAGAGCGTTCATATCTTTGCCCCCTTGCAAATGCAAGCGCGGGAATAGAAAAGCTTTGGCTTGCGTTTCGCAATAAACACGACGCGGAATATAGGCGCGTTTATGACGATTTGAACGTACAGTATGACCCGCGGTATTCATACAGCGAAACCAAAACATTAACACCAAACATCACGAACGCTACGACAAATACATACGGCCGCACGTCCACGAATAGCGGCGGCGTATCGAACACGTATGGCAAAACGGAAACCCGACAAACAAACACATACGACGGTCAATTACGCGATTCCGAAAAAGTTACTCACGGCGGCACGGATTCCAATACAAATACATTAAAAAACACGTTAGGCGGCACGGATTCAAGCAGTACAACGACAACGGGTTCGACTACTGAAACCATAAACGGCTATAAGGATTCGGCAATCGCTACACTCGAAAAAGATATATCTTTTCAGCTACGTTACAACGTCGCGGATAACTATATAAAGGCGTTTATGGCCGAATACACGTTTTTTGATAACGACAACGCAAGGGGGTGCGATATATGGCCTTTGCTATAAGTATCGGATATTCTACCGCGCCCCCGAATAAAGTAAACCGCGCATATAGTATCATAGATTCGGTGACGGTATCGCCGTTATCAGCTATCAATCAATTATCCCCTGTATTTGTCATTGATTACGACGCACGGTTTTTAAATGCGAACTATGTTATCGCGGGTTTTCTATCCCGAAAATATTTTTGCACTGTTTCCGTTGATACGGCGGGGCGTATGGTTTTAACGTGCAAAGTTGATGTTTTGGCAAATAACTTTAATAATTGTCCGTTGACCGTGACGCGAAACGGCGGTATCGGGAAACCGTCATATATACCCGATGAAAAATTACCGATATTGCCTAACCGCGAATCTATCACAAGCACAACGGCCGAAAATCCATATTTTTCAAGCGGTTTACTTGATAACAAGTGTTATCTTGTGACCGTCATAAACGGGGGCGGTATATCATGAATATTAATACGGAAATATGGGGCGAACCTTTAGCCTATTTTACACAATATAACACCCGAACAGGTGCGACGGACTTAGAAGACCCCGATTTTACAGATTATCCACCTTTTATATACAGCAATATAAACAGCGAATGGAGCGACCCGAGTGGCACAACATACCCGTATACATTACGTGCAGGCATTGCGGCGAATAAGTTTACACCTAATGAAAAATACCCCGATTATAGTATCGCTTATGTCGGTATGTATAACCCCGATTTACCCCAGTGTAATATACAGTGTATAGGTCAGACGCCGACGACGGCAAGCGGTACATACGACTATGAACCATGTTTCATAACTGACCCCAACGACGTATTGCCTATTGCATTTATATCTAATAGAGCATATCGTTCATACAGAGCAGTATCAACATATACACAAGCAAGTCGTGATTTTAAAAATCCGTTTGCAACGAGTAATCAGAAAAGACTATACGCGCCATATTCATCTGATAATCCCGAGCAATGGAATCAAAGAAACATTTCTTTTGATATGGCTTACTGGCGTTCCTTTGGTATACGGTCGGTCATTGGTTCTATTTATGTCAAGTACGTAGACGCTGAATTAAACAGCAACGGTATACCAACAACGACGAACTATCAACCCGTTACGCTAAAGTACTATAAGTTGCAGTCCGACGAGTGGAAAACGGCGCACCCTATATGTGCGGCTTATATGGCACTTATCGTCAGAACTAATACCAACGGCACATACCGTCAGTATAACGCACAAGATAGTATAATGCCCGATTTGACCGTAGGAATAAAAGTCAATAAGAACATTGTAACATCATATACTGATGATGTGCCTTGTATTTCGCCCTCACAAATGATAAACGGTGACGGCAACAATCAAGCATATTTGCCTATATTCGGGCTTCCTACAGCGGCGACGGGAGCTGAGGGCGGCGCAATTGCACAAATTGGTAGTACGCCGAGTGGCGGCGGTATGAATACAGGTACTTATCCTATGTTTATTGGCACAAATTACGGCGAAATACATCACGGCACAAGTACTGCAACATATCAACGTACTTGTTGGATAACTGCAAATGATAGTACAGGTGACTTGGATTGGATTATGCGCGGCGCGGCGGCTTATGGTTTATTCTTTACCGACGGTAGCACGTCTGATTACCCCGATATATACGACGCGGGAAATGACGCCTACAGGTGGGTAAACGCCGATATGTGCTTAGGTGTGGTGGATAGCAATGGATATACCAACGGCGACTATACACGCGGCTTAGCAAATCCTACCGCGCCCAATTTTACATGGTTAGATACTACGCAAAGCCCATATAACCCCGCATTGCCCCCGTCGGGTGACCCTACGATATACGATACTGAAACAGAGTTCAACACATTCGGTCGTATCGCTAATTGCAATAAAATGTATGCAACGACCGCCGATAATATCGTAATGCTTGCAAAAGCATTATCAACGGCATTAAATTTGAACGCGGCCGCGGCTGAACCATTGCCCCCGCTTGATTATTCGATACAAACGTTTTTAACTAATAACCCCCTTGATTGTATCGTATCATTAAGAAAGTACCCCGTTGCTAATTTAACCGATAGTCTATCATTTGAACCGATAGAGTTTGGCGCATATTCCAATGAAAGCGTACAGGGTGTACCGTTTTTAAAATCGTTTGAAAAAGTTGATTTTAATTTTTCTGTTGCGGCGCGAAACGCACTATACGCACATTTTGCCGATTTTAGAGACTACGAACCATATACCCACGCGGAATTGATAGTCCCTTTTTGCGGCACTGTTGCGATAAATCCCGCGGAATTTATCGGACACGATATTAACGTTCACATGATTATTGATTATATTACGGGTTCGTGTACAGCCTATATCGCGGCCGACGGGCTTGTAATAACGTCGATTTCGGGTTCGTGTGCGGTCGACGTTCCTTTGTCGGGAATACAACAAGCAACTTTGGAATCACAAAGGGTAAATGCTGTTATGAATCGCAAATCAGCGGAAATAAACGCGGAATCGGCTATTGTTGGCGGGTTCGTTTCGTCCGTGGGTTTTGCGGGTTCGTTAATGGGTGATAACGCAATAGGTGCAATAAGTTCGGGCGCGGGCTTGCTACATTCGGTAAATCAATTCAGACAATCCGAAATATCATATCAAAAAGCCGATTATGAAGTTAAACATATGCAAGTACCATATAAGCAAGTATCGGCGGGTTCGCCTATCGCGGGAACGGTGATAGAACATAAATGCCGATTGATTATTTATCGCCCTGTTATGGACGAAAAATACGACGCAAGCAGATACGCGGAAACGGTCGGCTTTGCTTGTCTAATGAACGGTACAATTGAATCGTTAGGCCTAACGGGTTTAACTGTTGCAAATATCAATACTGACGGTTTAATTTTGACCGAAACAGAAAAACAAATGATAATAAAGGCATTTGCAAGCGGCGTTATAATATAACATCAAAAATTTACGGGAAAAATTAAACGTTAAGGGCGGTCTAATGCATTAGTAGTATAATTACACTACTAAAATAAGACCGCCCTTAAAACGCATTTTAAAGCGTTTCAGACATATCATTGAATTTTTCTTTTTCTGCAAATACAAGTCGATATTTAACGCCGTTGTATTCACAATCCGCTTGAATACCTTTACCGTCATATTCAAGGGTCAATTTTAGCAATGATATTAAGATCATTTGCATTAAATCATCATTTGACTTTTTGCTCATATTTTCACCCCCTTTAATAAAGCCGTATTTTACGGATATATCCGAAATACGATTCGATAAACATACCCACGTCGTTTGTGGCGTAATAAACGCGGTTATCGTTGAAAATACGCCTTAACAGCATATCCAAACGGCCGCGCCCCGTTTTGAATATATACCGCGGGTCGGTTCGTTCGTCCGCGGTCAGTATCATACTATCGTCATACGTTCGCGTCGCCCAGTGTGCAAAGATACAAACGCCTAATGACTCATGTTCGACAATATCAAGTCTAACAAGCTTATTTGAGTACTTGATATATATTCTTTGCCATATCGTTTTATATTCCCCGTCGGGTATATGCGGAAAACAACCGACCGCCCATTCGTCGCCCGTAATGGCCGACAATTTCGGATTCGGGAATCCATAATACAATACTTTGTCGATTTCGTCCTGTCTTTTTGCCGCGGCGGGCTGTTCGATACGCTCCACATAAACCTTTGTACCCATTTCCGTAGTTATTATTGCTTTTTCGCCCGCCCGCATTTTCTGCACATTGTCAGCTATGCAAAGTTCTTTAAAATAGATATGGTACATATCAATCGTATTCGCCAAAAGGTTTATTATGGTCGATTGTCTTAAACGCTTTATTGTCGAAATGAGGTTGAAAAAGTCGACAAACTCATTCGGGTACACGTTCGACCCGATAAATTCATCGTATATTATCCAATCCCCGAACGGGTCGTTTAACACGGATTTAACATCGTTCGCGCTTTGTACCGACTGCATAACACAAAACGGGGTCAAACATTCGTCGATTATATTTCCGTTTTCGTCGCGCTTTACAAAAAACCATTGTTTCGCGGCGTATTTTACGCCGTTGTATTGCCCGTCCGTGATTTTATCAATATACCCGTTCGCGTTTATCGTGTCGAACAGTTTATTACTGTTTCGGGGCGCGGTCATATCATCACGTTGACGTATGTAATACGTTCGCGTCCCGTATTCCCAAAACATTATCGCGCCTATCAATAGAAAATTCGTGGTTTTACCGATTCGGCGTTTGCTCATACCGATATACCATTTGACGTTATTATCGACCATTGAACGTATGGCGGGAATAGGGTTATAAACATCGTCGGGACATTTTAACGCCCTGTACGCTTTAAAAATCAAATCCCAATCGTACGCGATTCCGAGTTGGATATTATTATCAATATATTTGAGTGTTTGCATATTTGCCCCCTTGTATCGTTGTTTGTAAATCGTCGATAAACGCTAAATACATATCCGACATTTTAATTTTAAAAGTTGTCGGGTATAGTGTACAGCTTGAATATTCAACGACCTTTTCGCCCGCGATAAAAAACACCATTTTTTCATCGTGATATTTACGGCCTAATTTGACTTTTTCCTGTTCGGCTATATCGTCGGAATACACGGTAAAATCGAACAGATTGTCGAACGTTAGGTAAATATCCGCGCCCGTGCGTTTGCAGAAATTTTCTATACAGCCTTTAGGTAACCCCGCCACGGTCGTTTTGACCTTTTTTCGGTTCGGGAACTGCATTTCTTTGATATATCTTTTAGAGCCTAACGTCTTAAAATTTATGAATGTGTCGGCGTTTCCGTGGGTATCGTCCGCGGCGATATTATCGAATTTGCCTAACGTTCCCAAACTTGACATATATTCGGGCGGTAAACGTCGGCGCACACGTTCGGCGGCGTATTCGTTCCAGATGTCAAATAAATGCATATGTTTTTCGGGATTCTTAAAATACAGTGAATCAGTATCGCAATAGATAGTATCGTTTGTAATCCAATCGGATTCCGCACCCACGTAATAAATCATAGTCATTAGGTTAAAACGTGCGAACGCACAAACCCATATACCCCAAAAGGGGGACAATATAAAATTCGATACGCAATCAAGATATTTTTGCGGTTCTATCATATCCGTTGTACCCTCATGGAAATTTTCAATCATGTTTTCAACGGTATGTTTATAATCACGTTTTCGGCCGAAATAATTTAATACATCTGTTTCGGTCGATTCGTAGGAATCGCGCCCCGTGACGATGTTATCAAAATAATAATTCTGATATACGGGCTGTTTGCAAAGTAATCCATAATAGGAATTAAAAGCGGCTTTTGCAAGTGAATACTCTGTTTCCCGACCCTCTACGTGCTTTAATTCCGCTTTTTTGCGCCCGTCGTCCCACATTGGATAAAGAACGTAATCGGGCAATTTACCCGCCCGCGCCCGCCATATTTTCAGTACTTTTTTCGATTCCCACGAATAATATTTTTTGTACAGCGCATAATCACAATCAGTCAAGCACGCGGTCAATCTATCCGCGGAATATACGCGGCCGTTATCCTCTACGATGTTTACGCCCTTGATTTTCGAACGTGATTCAAGGCTGTAATCATTAGACGATTGTATCTTTGTAAATTCGATTATAAAGATATACCGCCATTTTTCAAAGTCGGGGCAATCATACCATAATCGCAAAGAATCAATATCAAGTTTTGCGGGGTCGATTTCCCGAAACGCTGAAACAGGGTAATTAAACGCGGTCATAACAAAGGGGTATGATGACGTGTAATCCATACCGCCGACCCGACATTGTACGCCGTAGGGTAAATAATCGGGGGTCGATGTATAGCGGGCGTTTGATTTAGCAACGCCCCCACGGTATAACCATGTGTAAAAATCGTATATCGTGCGCCCGTCGGGTTCGACCATACCTTGCGGCGGGGGAACGATACCGATTTCGTTATAAGGGGTAAAAAATGCGGGGTCGACAATTCCCTTTACATGACGGGTATAACCGCCCGTTTGGTATTCATACCCGAATATATACCCGTGCAAACGTTTCAAAAGCTGTTTATCGTCCGTGCAGTTTTCCCGCCAACGTTCAAACGTTTCCGCGCCCACAAATTCGGCCATTTTTTCAATGGCCGACTGTTCGATTTTACGTGATATTATTTGTGTACCCGTATCGGGGATAAAGTCGTATAAATCAAAAAGAATCTTTGCAAAGTCAGTCAATATAAACACGTCGTTGAAAATGTATCGCTCCATTTTTCGCGTAATAGGCGTTAAAAAATTGCGCTCCACATTATGGTCTATATCCTCTTTTGTTTTCTTGTGTTTTGTACCGTACATCTTTGCAAGCAATTCCAAAGAACTGTTTGTGATAGAATAAGAGTCATGAAAATATATGTGATTTTCGGCTATGTACTTTATAGGCTTTTGTCGTGACTTGCCGAAAAAGGAACGGCCGTTTATATTCAATCTATGCTTGATATATGACGTTTCATAATCAAGGTTATGCACAAAAACAACTATTGTTTCATCTTTATGCAAGCCGAGCAGTTGCGGCAATTTTATGAAAAATTCCCGAACGTGCGTCCATATGCGGAAACGTACCCCGATATTATCCACGGCAAATTGTGCAACGTACATTGCACTGTAATAATCCGTTTTACCGTTCATGATATTGACCGTGTACGTTGTACTTGTTTCAATATCAAAAGCACAATGCAATTCTTTGAATGTGTAAACAGGGCGGGCTTTTTCCCGCCCCGTGGTCGTCGTGTACTTTACAAAACCCGCTTTGATTCTTGTTTTCAATTTGCCTATACGTTTCAGTATAAAATCATAGTCCGTGTCGGTCATTTCCTCATAGTACAGGATATAATCTATGTGTTTGGGGTCGTCGGTCAAATCATTACGTTTATACACTATATCACCCCTTTATGATTCAAATACGGCGTTTTCGGGGTCGATTTGTAACTCTATCGTATAAGCATTCAGATTGTCAATTAAGGCTGATATGTCGGCCGTGGTATATTCACCCTGTATTGCTTTTTGTATGGCGATTTTGGCGTCGTCTGATACCTGTACGCCGTTTTCACGGGCTACACGGTACACGCCCGCCGACACATCGTTCAAATCGTCGCGCAATTTATCAAATTCCACGATTTTTGATTCGATGTATGTAACATCGTCGGACGATACACCCATTCCCGCACCTTTGCCCGAACGGTATATTTTCATGTATCGTTCGCGTATATCAACGGGCAAATCGCCCGCCAATTCATGTTCATACACTAAATCAAGGGCTTTGTCAAATTCCTCTTGTATTCTTGTATGCTCCATTACTTCCCGCGTAATGTCGGCCGCGGTCGGCTTTGTTATACCCCTGTTTTTCAGACGTTGCTTTGATTTCGCGGTAATCTGTTTAACGCCCGCGCGACGTGATACACGGTTAATCATTTGTTTCTGATATGTGTTAAACGTTTGTCCCTTGCTTTGGTTTACCTGTATAACGCCCTTGTTTGTATGGTGAATCATACCGCGGAAATTATGTTCAATGTCCGCAATAAGTTGCTTATACGGCAAGGACGAAACGCCGAAACGTTCGGCCACACGTCGGATTTTCTGATTCATTGATTTTAGACTGAATTTTAATTCGTCGGCCATTGTTTTTACCCCCATGTATAGAAAGTCGTTTTTCCATTACTGCAAACCGTGCGTTTATAGTCGTGTACGGCTATAAATTCGGATATTGCCTTTGTTTTTTCGTAGTATTTGCGGCATTTACCGCTTGAATATTCAACGCAATAGGTTATTCCGTCCGCGGCGCGGCGTTCTGTTATTTTGACAATCATTACTTATAGCACCCCTTTATTCATTAGCATTATCGCCAATTCATTGGCATATGATTTAATAGCTATTTCGGTCAATTGTCCGTATATTTCGCTTGTTATGTATTTGCGTCCGCGGTTATCAAGTATCGACAATCGCGTGACGTTGTTGTGCGGGTCGTAAACTGATTCATACCGATACAATACAGGGTCTTTTGTGGCGCATTTGTCGCATAATTTGCCGTGTATCGTGCATATACCTTTTTCGCGATATCTGCATTTGATTTCGTCAATCATTGTTTTCACCCCTTTTTCGATAACCATTCTTTAATTAAAGTTGCAACGAATACAAGGCCGAAAACAACCCCGCAAATAATCAATAACGCCGTATAGAATAACAATTCATCGGCGGGGGTTTGTTCGATTTTCGGCTTTTCAATATATGTTACAATCCAATCTATCAAAAAGAATCGGTTTAACACGGTTTATCACCCCTTTTAAAGAATTGCCCGCGGTTTTCCGCGGGCTATGTGATATGTAGATATAGGAGATGTTCACGCGGGGGTTAGGAATCAGCGTTTTACAAGGTCGAATGTATGAGCCGTTCCCTTTTTGGTTTTGATAGTCTTAAAGTGTATCGTTATCGGGTTTTCGGGGGTCGGTGCAAAACCGACTGATAACAGGTTCTTACAAGCTTTAATGATTCCGTTAGATAACGTTGCAAGATGTTTACCGTTTGTACAGATAAAGTGTGCACACGGTTTAGATACTGTTTCGGATTCATCGTCGTTCGGGTCGGCGGCGACTTCTGCAGAAGTGATTACAATATCCGATACCTCTATATCGTTGTCGATATAGTCGGCCACGGGTTCAGAACCGCCATTAATAGAGTTGAACAGCTTTACATCATCGGCCGTGGTCGAATAGCGTAATGGGTTCGCGGTACAGGATTCGTCAACTGTAAATACGTCCTTTTCGATTGTCACAAGATTGAAATTGTTTTCCATGTGATTGACCTCTTTTCATAAATTGGTTGGTTTTGGGTTTGGGTTTGGTTCATTCGTGATTTAATCGCCCGCGCGGTTTGTCCCTGTTTGATTTGACCCTGTTTAGGATTTATAATGCCGTGTACGGCCGTGGACGGTCGGCGGGGAATAGTCCCGAAAAAACATGGTAAATAACATATACCCCTGTACGGGGTTGGAATAGGGCTGATTTAACGTTCAGCCCTTTAGAAACGTTAATCGATTATCGTTCGGCCGTATATACTGTTGATACGCTGTTTCAATTCAGAATCGTTTTCAAGGGCTAAAAGTTCGTCATGGATAGCAACTAATAAGGATTCGCAATAGCCCGCTTTGTAGGATTCTGATACATCGTTATCGGTGCATACATCTAACGCCTTTTCGATTAGGACGATACGCTGTTTTAAGGTCATACTGTTTCACCCCCTATTATACACATACACCATATGTGATATGTTTCGGGGCGGGTACGGGTTCAGCGTTATCAAATTCGCAATAATGGTTAGGGTCTAAATCATTGAATATGTATGTATCGCCGTCGGGACAATCACCATAGTTATAAAGCCAGTTAGCAATCTGATAATCAGTATCAAACTGATATTTGCGTAATTGTTTCATAACCCATGGAAATTCGTGTTGCATAAACCATATGATTTGATTATGCGGGATTTTAGCTTGATACCATTTGCCCCTATTTTCAAACAGGACAAACATTTTTTCGCTATTGATTGCAGTGAAACCGATTTTCATAAAATCACCTTTTCCTTTTCTTTGGTTTGGGTTTGGGTTTGGTTCGGCGGGTATAAGTACCCCAATGATATTATATCAGATAACGAACAGGAATACTATACACTAAAGTATCATTTGTTGAATACAATTGTACATATGTATAATTTATTTATGTTTATACTCTTTGTAATGGAAATAATTGGTAGGGCCAATATGGGGTAAAAATGAACAAATTATGAACGGCC
>JAEIGA010011971.1_pt1 | contig 13158 bp, 5 predicted proteins | sample 9270691 | NCBI WGS metagenome assembly JAEIGA01 (sample SAMN17057246, study PRJNA624740) | gut metagenome | biome: biome; isolation source: fecal sample | host: Bos grunniens | place: China: Xizang | collected 2019 | reverse complement strand
TATTACTCTCACCGATAAAGTCGGCAACGAATGCGTTCTTCGGCTCGTTGTAAATGTCGGTAGGCGTGCCTATCTGCTGAATTTCGCCCTCGGATATAACCGCTATCGTATCAGACATAGACAGCGCTTCCTCTTGGTCGTGAGTGACGTAAACAAATGTTATTCCACTCGCCTGCTGAATACTTTTAAGCTCGCTCTGCATATCCTTGCGTAGCTTAAGGTCGAGAGCGCCGAGCGGCTCGTCAAGCAAAATAACCTTAGGACGCGAAATCAAAGCGCGCGCAATTGCAACTCTCTGCTGCTGACCGCCCGAAAGGGTGCTGACACTTTTGTTTTCAAATCCCGAAAGCTTGACCATATCAAGCATTTTGGCAACGGTTTGCTTTATATCTTTCTCCGGAACCTTTTTAAGTCGGAGGGGAAAAGCTATGTTTTCGTAAACATTAAGATGAGGGAACAGCGCATATTTTTGGAACACGGTATTGATGTGTCTCTTATATGCGGGGACGTCGCTTATTTCAGCCCCGTCAAAATAAAGACTGCCTTCATCGGCTGTCTCGAATCCGCCGATAATGCGAAGCAGCGTGGTCTTGCCGCAGCCAGAAGGGCCGAGCAGGGTAACGAACTCTCCGTTTCTTATGTAGAAATCGATGGAGTCGAGTACCTTATCACCGTCAAACGATTTTGAAATTCCTTTCAACTCAATGAGCTTTGTCATTTTCTTAAAATCTCAGATCCTTTCCTAAACGCCGAATGGCGTATTTACTTGTCGAAACATGGCAAAAAAACTCGCCGTATGTTGACAGCGTTAATTATAACAAAAACATTTGCGTTTTGCAATAGTTTTTCAATAATTTTTTCTTAAAAATTTCCGCATTTAACTGCGATTAGCCGTATTTGACTGTAATTTTTGCGGAAAAACATCTTAAAATCTCCCCAAAACTCCCAAAAACTCCAAAAATCTCCCAAAATCTCACAAATTACTATCCTGACCGCCGCATAGTGACGAAAATAGCGAAACGTAAAAAACTCCGAATATCCAAAACCCCTCTCCGATACGCTGCATAAGAAAAAGCGAAAGGAAAGATAAGAGGGCGCAAAGAAGGGTTGAGACCGTGTCCAAAATTTTCATAAAACGCTGCTCAGCCTCAAAAGAAAAAATTGCAGCGGACAGTATTCCGTATCCGTCATATCCTTTTATAGGTAAAAGATTTGTTACACCTGTCATAAGATTTAAAAAGGCAAAAAGGGAAGCGTATTCAAATGAACTGCCAAATATAAAAAGAAGTATAGCGACGGCAAAATTTGCAAAAGGGCCGGCGGCAAGTGTACAAATTTCTTCATTATATGACATAATAATTTGCGCGCGCAATTTAAATCCTCCAAGCCGTCCGCGAGGAAGCTTGAAGCTGCCTCTGAAAAACAAAAAACAGCTCTCGTGAGCTATTTCGTGAATAACGGCAGATAGGATTGTCAGTGTCGCAATCCACGGCTTATCGAAGCCAAACATAATCAGAAGCCAGAAAACAACGCTCAAAAAGTTGCATAAACCGCGCAAATAATGTAAAAATGTACATTTGTATTCGTTAAAGTGCATAAAAATCCTCCTAATAAAATGTGCAAATAGCAGAAAATTAAAAAATGCCCGTGAAAATATTGATTTGAATAAAAAATTATGGTAAAATTGTATTACCTAAAATAGTAGGAAATTCCTAAGAAGGAGAAGAAAATATGAAAAGCTATTTGAAATTACTACTGGCTTTGCTTATAGCCGTCATTTGCGTAATGACCTGCGTATCCTGCGGCATAAGCGACGAGAGTAATGGCATGAGCGGCACCGCATCCCAGGGCGTTGCTAATGCTCCCATAGAAATCGATCCCGATTCTGTGACACCTGCTCTCCCACCCGTAGACGATTGGTACCTTGACTACTACCATGTCAAGTTCGTTTATAGATACTATTCAGTATTTATCAACGAAGCCAAGAGAATGGAGCTTAAAGCGACAGATGAAGTCCTTGAAACTCTCTATATTCCGCTTGAAAACAACGGATTTACAGATGAGGATCTTGACAAAATCGAAGCTATTCCCGAAACAACGGGAATGACAATCGACGGCTGGCATCTCGCTTGGAACTCTATTGCTCGTAAGGTAGAAGGCGAGGCTTACGACTTTTATGACGGTCAACCTATAACGTCGGACATCACGCTCTACCTTGACAGAGGCTCGTATGCCGGTGATTCCGCAACGTACACCCTTGAGGCTGACTCGAACGACTTTATGACCCTTATCATTTCCGGTACGGGCAGAATGTTCGATTACGAGGAGGTTGACGGTGTAAATATTCCTTGGTACGAGCAGAGAAACAAAATCACCAAGGTTATTGTTGAAGAGGGCATTACCTACATAGGCAGAAACGCATTCAGCGGTCTTTCCAAGGTAACGGAGCTTTCTCTTCCTGACAGCCTTGTTGAAATCGGCGACTCTGCATTCCAGGGTTGGAAGGGACTTACGTCCTTCTCGTCTCCCAAAAATCTTGAGACGATAGGTGTTTCGGCATTCGCCAGCACCGGTCTTACGTTCCTCCGTCTTAACGAGGGTGTAAAGACTATTAAGGAGTCCGCTTTCAACGATTCCAACAAAATCTCTACAATTTATATTCCTTCCACTCTCGAATACGTAGGTACGTCTGCGTTTTATCCCGGCGTAACCAACGGTGTAATGAACGAGAGCTACATCAAGAACGTTTATTCAACCGGTACCAGAGCGCAGTTCGCTAACGTAGAGATCGGTCTTGATAACGCTTGGTTCCACCAGCTTTCGCTTCTTTACTTCGTTCTCGAAGAGGGACAGGATCCCGATGAAAACCCCGGTCCTTACTGGCGTGACGTAAACGGAACTCCCGTTCCTTATTATTTCATGATCAACTATTATCTGCCCAGCACTTACGGTATTGTGACACCTGCATTCACCGACTACGCTCGTACAGAATACACGGTTGACAGAAAGGGCAATTTCACTATCACCGCTACAATCAGCGAGGAAAATGAAGCATTCCCTCAGTCGATAGTATATAACAACTATCGCTTTGGCAGCTTCACCGGAGCTGTAAAGGCAGGCGCGGTTATTTCCGGTGCGGCAAAGGTAACCTGCGTTACTACCACAAAGACCAACAACGGTCACCTTAGCAACAACGGCGGTATCAAGTGGCAGAAGGACGGCACAGCTCTTACTATCACAGCGGTTGACGTCGCTACCGAGTCTGGAGTTATTAACTACCTCAGAACCGCGTACAGAAACTATTCTATTACCAAAGATACACTTATTTTCGATATTCTCGGTGTTTCTTCCTTGGCAGAGTTCGACGTAATCAAGAGCGTTGGCTTTGAAAACATGGACGAATTCATGGTTATGGCGAAGCAGCTTGAGGCTCTTGACGTTTACAGATCCACCGACCCGCTTATTGCTACAGCAGCTGTTTTAAAGGCGGCAGGTATCGAAACGGCAGACCAGCTTAACGCACTTAACAAGATTCTCTCCGAGCTTGGCATCGTTAATTCCGGCGACGCTGAAGCAATTCTTGCTCTTGTTGCAGCTACAGGAGTTGATTCCTTGGATGCTATCAACGAGCTTATTGCATCGGGCAATCTTCCCGAGGGCGTAGATGAAGAAGCTATTCTTGACCTCGCAGCCGACCTTACGGCAGCAGTCATTCTCACTGATATCACTGCAACCGTTACCGCAGCTAAAGAGACTCTTGCAGCATCAACTCTCGATTATTACGGACTTGTAGACCTTGCGTCAAAGCTTGACAAGGCAGGCATTTACGGCGGTATCGAAGCAGCATTCTCGGATCTTAAGACGAAGCTCGAAGGTTTCGAGGCAAGCGACTTCAATATCAGTGCATCTCAGGCAAAATATAATGATAGAGTTGCAGCTATGAAGAAATTTGTAGCACTCACTCTTGAAGCATTTGCCATAGGCGATCTCGCAGCGTTCAACGCTAAGGATTATACCGTAGGCGAAATTGCTGAATACATAGCAGAAGGTCAAATTTCAGAGGGCGTATTTAATATCTGGGATTTCGCTACCTCTAAGGACACTATAGCTATGTGGGGATCTTCTATTAAGACCGTTTCCATCAGAGGCAACGTTGCACACGTTGGTACTTATACGTTCACAGGTCTTAGCGATCTTGAGACGGTTGACCTTCCTGCAGATGTTAAATCTATAGCGCTTTCAGCGTTTGACGGAAGCGGAAACCTTCATACTATTTATTATGGCGGCTCCGATCCTTCCGCGTGCGTTGTAAACGGCGCAGAAGAGGGAACAACCCTTGCAACCGTTCAGTTCAGCGGTACTAAAGCAGCTGTTTACGGCAAAACCGGCGCAGCTACCGGCGAGGACGGCAGGTACTGGATGGAGCTTGGCGATGACCGTATCGCTTGGTCGCTTATCAACGGAACGCTTACTATTGGCGGACCTAAGGTAATGTGCAACTTTGCAAAGGCAGAGGACGCTCCATGGTATTCCGCTAAGGATTCCATTACTGCTGTTGCTATTGCAGCTCACATTACTTCCGTAGGTGCAAATATTGCAAACGGTTATACAAGCGTAGAGAACATTTCCTTTGAAGGCTCTGCTATCAAGAATATCGCGGCTTCCTCTTTCGCAGGATGCGGTATGCTTCTTGACGATTCCAATTACGATTGGGGCGTGCTTATCATAGATGAGAAGTACCTCATCGCAGCAAAGACTACCGACTCGTATCTTGAGATTCCTTTCTACACCACGATTATAGCAGGCGGTGCGTTTGCACAGTGCCCGAATCTCAGCGAGCTTTATATACCCAGCACTATTCAGAACATTGCTCCCGATGCATTCGCTACCGGCGTTCCCCGCGTTATCTATTACGATGGCACTTCGGTTCAGTGGGAGCTTATCACAGCAAACGTTCAGTTCCCTGAGGGAGCAGAATATTATGTAGCTCTCGAAATTCTTGAAGAGGGCGATGAAGAGAAATATCTTGAGTGCAAATACGATGACGATGAATGGAAGTACGTTCTCGTCTCCTGTATCCACGAATGGACCGAATGGCAGGTTATTACCGAACCTACCTGTACAAAGCCCGGTCTCCGCACTCACAGCTGCAACGGCGCGTGCGGTGCGCTTAACGTAGAGGAAGTTATGGCTCCTCTCGGTCACGAGTTTAGCGAGTGGTCTTATGTTGAGGGCGATCCTCACGCAAGATGGCACGTATGTACGAAAGAGGATTGTGACGATCCTAACCAGGGCTACGAGGTCCATGCAACCGAAGGCTTCGTTAACTTCAAGGAGTTCTCGGCTATCAAGGACGGCACGGAGATAAAGGTGGGTACGAGTGAGTACTTCACCGTTATCCTCAGCACCTTCTCCAAGGTTGACACCGCAAAGATCAGCGTTACCTTAGGCGAGGGCGAAGAAGCGGTTAAGCACGATTTTGCAGGACGTCTTTACTTCGGTCAGGATGCAGTCTTCGCAAATGCAGAAACAGGCACAACTCCCAAAAACCTTATTAAGTTCACAACCGCAGGCGCGGCAAGCGTTACTATCTGGTGGTCTCACAACTGGAACGAATCTCGCGAGATGGCTATCTTCACAGCTGACGGTACTGTAGTCGCATCTACCGCAGTAGGCTCTAAGTCGTGGGGCAAGGGTTACTGTTCAACTCTTGAGGTAACCGAGGCAGGTGAGTACTACATCGGCTCGACTGTAGGTCACACTAACGCTATCTTCCAGATAGACGTTACCGAGGGCGAGAACGTTTATACCTTCAACGTTGGCTCCGACCTTGAAGCTACTACAACTTGGTCTTCCGCTAACATTACCGAGTTCACTATTACACCCGGTACTTCGACAGCTTGCAACCTCAAGGTTGTAGAGGATGCCGACGGTAAGTATCTCCACTACGAGAGAATCGGTACATCAAGCTCCGGAACTTCTATTAAGTTCAGCCACAACAAGCTTACTCCCGTTAACGGTCAGTCCGTAGTATTTGAGATGTATATGCGTCAGGAGCATCTTGGTACGTCAGTTAACAGTGCTTACATCAAGTTCTTCGATGCAAAAGGCGAGCTTCGCGGTGCACCTCACTACTGGTTCGCCGGCGTAGCTGGAGAAGAGAACGGCATGCTTTCCTTCAAGGCTTCGGACAATTCTGTGGCTTACACCAACTTTGCTCCCGAGGGCGAGTGGTTCGTTCTTCGCTTCGTATTCACAGCGCAGAATAAGATTCAGATATTCGTCAAGACCGATATCACCTCTGACGATTGGACTCAGGTTGGCGAATTCGCAGCCGCTAAGGCGTATGATATCAGACAGATTCAGATTCAGTCCGACGCATCAATGGTTCACTCCACAGACATTAAGTCTGTAGGCTTTACTCTCATTGAAGGCGTTCCCGAGGTAGATCCCGAGGCACCCGATGAGAGCGGCAGACTTCCCGACGCTGACAACACCGACGACAAGACTGTAGACGAGGAGCTTTCGAAGCTTCCTCAGGATACCGTAATCTTCGGTAACTTAAAGGGCGGCGCTTGGAATGCCGATTACACCGACCTTGTTACTATCGTTCCCGGCACCGCAGGTGTATCCGAGACCAGAGTAGTAAGACAGGACGGCAACAAGTATCTCGAATATGCGAAGCTTGACGCTACCGCAGAGAGCATCATCTCCTTCATCAAGACTAAGGAAACTCTCGCAGGCGAGCCCGTCATCTTCCAGGCAAAGATTAAGTATAATCATACCTCAGCATCCGATGCCGCATCTGTTATTAAGTTTGTAGGCGCAGACTCTACCGAGTACGCATCTATCACACTTTCCGCAGCAACAGGTGACGCTCTCGGCTACGTCAGACTCAACGGAGAGTCTATAGGTATCAAGGAGAACGAATGGTTTACCATTACGTTCAAGATGGTAGACGGCGCGCTTGAGCTTAGCATCGAAAACTACCGTATCAAGACCTTTGACGTTGAGGGTATTGAAAATACCGTTAATATCACTATCAACAGTGCGGCTGAGTCGCTCTTCAAGCTTGACCTTGACAACGTATACTTCGGCGGTGACTTCGTACCTTACGAGGAAGAGATCAATACCGAGCATCTTTATGCGCCTATCGGCTCCGTAGTATTCGGTAATATTGAGCTTGGTCCTTGGGCTTCCAGCAACACATCCGACGTTACAATTTCCATAGGAAACTCATCTCGTGCAACCGCAAAGGTTGTTAAGGACAAAGACGGTAACAGATACCTTGAGTATCTCAGAACCTCCACCTCCAGCGGAACATATATCAATATGAAGAAGACTGCGGAAACAGCAGCAGATGCTCCGTACATCTTTACGGCTAAGATTAGACACAGCCACAACTCGGCAGCAGCGAACTGTTCTTACTTCCGCTTCTACAATTCTGCAGGTGGCGGTGATTACAGGCCCGGCGGCGCGCTTCTTTGGTTCTCCGCAACTCCCGGCGCTGATGCTATAGGCAATGTCAAGATAGGCGGCATTGATACCGGCGTTAAGGAGAATGAATGGTTCGAGTTGACCTTCAAGTTCTCCACCGACACTCTTGAGATCCTTGTAAACGGTACGTCTATCACGACCTACACCGTTACGGGAATTCACAATACCACTCAGGTTAGACTTCAGTCTGACGGTTCTATGATTCACCGTACCGACTTCGACAACGTTTACTTCGGAAGCGAAGATCTTCAGTATCCTGCTGTTGAGGGCGAGGGAGCCGATATACCGATCGGTACCGTTCTCTTCAACGATATGAAGCTTGGTGATTGGGCAGCAGAGTATTCTACTGACATCAAGTTTGGAATCGGCGAATCATCCGTTAAGATCGTAAAGGGCGAAGGCACTAATAAGTATCTCAGCTACACGAGAAACGACAAACTTGACATTCTGACAAGACTTCGTATCTACAAGCAGCTCGAGACCGATGAGGGTGAAGCCGTTATCTTCTCTGCAAAGATGAGATACAACCACCTCTCCGAAACAGAGCAGGCTCTCTACATTGACTGTATAGCAAACGGTGCTTGGATTAACACACCCGGTAACATCCTGTTTATGGGTACACCCGGTGAGGCGGTCGGTGACATCACCATCAAGACAAACTATGACGGTAAGACTTACGCTGCAGGTGTAAAGGAGAATGAATGGTTTGACATTCTCTTCAAGTTCAGTGGCAGCACTATGGAGCTTCACATCAACGATAACCTCATCGTTACCGTAACCGATGACAGACTTGGTAAGGTTGACCAGCTCAAGTGCGAAGCACTCGCGGGCAACAACATGACCGTTGACTTCGACGACATGTACTTCGGCAGCGCAATGCTTCAGTATCCTACCTTTGGTGAGGAAGAAGAGGTTGAGCAGCTCCTTCCCGGCGCGGTTTCGTTTGACGATATGGAGCTTGGCACGTGGAGCCAGTCTTATACAACCGACGTTGACATTATTCCGGGCGCTGCAGGCAAGTCTACCGCTGAGGTAATCAAGGAAGGCGACAAGCAGTTCCTGAGATATGAGAGAATTAAACACAATTCTTCCGGTACTATGATAACGTTCAGGACCACTCAGGAAATAGGAGCAGATCAGAAGGTTGCCTTTGAGGCGAGAATGAGAAACTGGCACCTGTCAAGCAGCCAGAACTGTTCATACATTTGGTTTAAGAAGTCCGGCGGCGGTAAGGTTAACACAGCAGTTTGCTGGTTCTCCGCATCTCCGGGTGAAGCGTCCAACGGCGAATGGACTATCAGCCATAACAACAACAAGGATAAGTTCGGACTTGGTGTAAATGAAGGCGAATGGTTTGATATCCGTATAATCTGCTCTTCCGAGAATGGCGGAACTATCGAGTTCTGGACAGCTCCCGCAGGTGAGGAAGTACAGCTTCGCGGTAAGATTCTCCTTGAAGGCGCAGGCGATACGCGTCGTATAGAGATTCAGTCTGACTCTAATATGGTTCACAGAACAGACTTCGATAACCTTTACTTCGGCGAGTTCATTCCCGATACTCTTACCGATATGCCTCTTCCCAAGAACGAGAGCGATCTCAGCTCCGGCACGGTAACTATGACGGGTCTTAAGGAAGGCATGCTTCCTTACGAAATCACTTACGTACAGGGCGACTCCGAATCTACTCTCGGTGCTATGATGGTTACCAGAGCAAATAAGGTTCTTGCGTTCAACAAGGCAGCAGGATCCGATCCTTACTTCTACCTGAACGTTACCGATAAGAACGTAGCGGCTAATAAGGCTGTCTTCGAGACTCAGATGATGTTCTATGAACTTCAGAAGAACGGATATATCGATTACACTCTTATGCCCGCAGGTGCTGCGGCAGCAGACCGTGTATACAAGGTTCGTGTAAGTGCTACTGAAGACGGCAAGATTTCTCTTGCTAACGTCACTCTCGTTGACGGTGTTGAGACCGTAGGCGAGGCAGTGGTTACCGGAAAGACTGTTAACGCATGGTTTACTCTCAGCATTGAGTACACCGAGGATGATGGCAACTTCGCAGTATACGTAGATAAAGCACTTGCCCTTACAAGCAATGCTCCTTACTCAATCTACAAGGATGCGGCTGCTATCTCTAAGGTAATCGTATCTACCGACGCAGCTCTTGAAGGAAAGATTTACTTCGAGAATTTGAGTCTCACACAGGTTGTTGACGTTCCTGTAGTATAAGAGTAACACGTCATACAAAAAATAAAAGTCTTGGCGGGGCACTGCCTCGCCAAGCACACAATAGAAAAGAGCTTCGCAAAATGCGTGTTATCCTTAACGGAGAACACGCAATGAATTGCAACCTCGCGGTTGCGTGAATTTAAAGCCAAGCTTTCGTGAATTGCCTGCTGCATGAATTGTGCCTTACGGCACATTGGTTGCAATTCAATTCATGGAGCGAAGCGAGAAATCATGGCGAAGCCAATTCATGATGCGTCAGCATCAATTCATTCGTAAAAACGAACAGAGCAAGAATAGAAGGAAGTTTATCCTTTTACTCTTGCTCTGTTCTGCTTGTATATGGGTTTGGGCTTAGCCCAAGTACATTTGACTAGTCAAATGCGATGCTCGCACTTAGTAGAGGTTTCGGCTCTTTGTCAATAGTTGAGGTAAAAGATATATGCATTATAATGTATGCTTCATTATGAAGCTGTTTGTATCTAAAGTGTGTTTTCCTCAAAAGACTTACGGCTTTTTAGTATAGTTATCTTAAAACTCTGCATAAAAGATATATTCCCTCAAGCGCAACAAGATGCAGTGGATAAAAAAGGTAGAAAAAGTACTTCATATTATATTTGCCGCGCCGCTCAGAGTAGCAAAGGAGCAGAATTACCGCAAATAAACAGTATGCCTGAACCCCTCCGACGTCAATAGATAAAACAAGAAGTCCCACAGCAAACAGTGCAATTCTGACGTATAGGTTATCAAGCTTTTTTATACATTCCGGAGCATCGGTACCCCTAAAGTTTGGGATAGATGCAAACAAGGGAACAAGCGAGCCGGCAAAGCCGTAGTCAATAGTTAAAAGCTCGTTAAGAACATAAACCGCAATAACGCTCAAAAGGAATAACAGAAAAGAAAGAACTTTTAAAGTAACAGCACATTTTTTGTCAAAAAAGCACCTTTTAAATAGGTGGAGTGCGAAAATCATAATAAGCGAGAGCGAAAATGTGACGAGTATACACATATATAGGCTCCCACCGTCAAAGAAATAGTATACTATCTGGCACAGAGCGGCAAGAGCTGCCATAAGAGAAAAATAACGCAGCTTATTCTTGGTATACCTTGCGCCCTCGGCTAACATGAAAGCGAAAATAGGGTAGGCAAGTCTGCCTATAATGCGTAGCGTTATGACACGCGGAAAGAATAGAATACCGATGTGGTCTACAGTCATAAATAAAGCCGCAAGCAGCTTTAATGCGTTTCCGCTCAGAACCTTATACTCTTTCATGGCTAGTCCTTGTGCCCTTCGCATTTTCCGTCAAACATTCCTGTCATATCGGCAAAATATCCGTCACTCACGGTTTTAAATCCGATAGCCGACATAAGCTTTGGGTCGCCGGCATCGGATGCGGCACGGCAGGTGTGAGCGCCGCACAAATCTATGAAGTTCATAGTTTGTCTGCCGAGAATAAACATTGCTTCGTTATCGTCGCTGTCGGGCGCTTGCCTCAAATCGTATATGTATCCCTCGCCCGAGAGAATTTCAAACTGGCTCATTCCCATAACGTCTCCGCTGTCGTGGTCATACAGAATGTACGCAAACGCGAGCGGACGGTATGTAACCCCGAAAAGCTTACATATATCTTCCTGTCTTGATTTTGTTTGTATCGGCGTAATTTTAAACATTTTCTCACTCCTTCGTGTTTTTGTAGAGATAGTCCACTTCGCTCTCCTCAAGGTATCTCCACTTTCCGACCGGCAGACCGTCAAGCTTGATGTTTCCTATAGAAACTCTTGACAGACGCTTTACGGTAAGTCCTGCTATTTCACACATCTTTCTTATCTGCCTGTTCCGTCCCTCAAACAGTGTCATTTTCAGCACAGTTCCGCTCTCGTCCTTTTCACCTACCAGAACGTCTACCGGGCGTATAGTGTATCCGTCAATAGTGAGAGGAGAGCTAAGTATTTCGAGCTGCTCCTCACTTACGTCCTCAGCAACCTTTACTCTGTAAACCTTTCCTATCGTGTGGCTCGGATGAGTAAGGCGGTTTTTCAGCACACCGTCATCAGTAAGCAGGAGAAGCCCCTCCGAAATCATATCAAGACGACCGACAGGGTACACACGCGCCTCAACACCGTCAAGCAGGTCTATAACGCACTTTCTACCTCTGTCATCCGAGGTTGTTGAAAGATAACCGCGCGGCTTATTAAGCATAATGTAGGTATGCGTACGCCTCTCGTACTTTATCTGCTTGCCTTTATATGTAACGCGGTCTGCGCGCGGGTCTATTTTCGTGCCTACGGTAGCAACGTGACCGTTAACCGAAATCTTACCCGCCTCAATCTCCGCCTCAGCAGCTCTGCGTGACATTATTCCTGAGTCTGCTATGAATTTTTGCAGTCTTATTTTCTCCATTGTAGTAAATCCTTTTCTTTATGCTCCAACGCTTGCGTCGGTTTTGTTCATTTTCTTATAAACATCTCTTGATGATTAAATCGAATTTTTGTTCAGTCCTTTATAAATATGCGCCGAAAGATGCGCGAGAATATATTTTCCTTTGCCTCTTTAACGGTTACGTCCTCGGTAACGCAAATAGAGATACTTCCAAGAGTCTCACCGTCTGCGGTGAAGTCAACGCTTCCTACAACATCCCCTTTTTTGAGAGAATGGGATATAAATTTAGGCAGTTTTACATTTTTCTTGATTTCACCGACATCTCCCTCACGCACGACAGACAGCTCGTGCGTGTTGGTAACCCTAACTGTTTCACCGTTTTTGTCTATAATCGGTATATCATAGCTGTATTCATAAACTTCAGCTAGCGTTTTGCAGGTAAAGCACGAAAAACCAAAGTCAAGCATTTTTTTATGGTCCTGCCAATCAGACGGAGCATCGAGAGTTACGCTGATAAGCGTCACTCCGTCTTTCTCCGCAGCGCCTACAAGGCATCTGCCCGCCTCGTCTGTGTATCCGGTCTTCACACCGCACGCACCGTCGTATAGATTCAGAAGCTTGTTATGGTTTACATATGTTCTTTGCCTTTGCTCGTCAGTGACAGTTTTTTTATAGGTCGAAACTATCGCACGGAAGCGCTCGTTATCCATAGCCTCAGCCGCTATTTTTGATAAATCCTCCGCAGTCGTGTAATGCTCCTTATCATCAAGCCCGTGCGGATTTGTAAAGTGAGTATCGGAAAGCCCTATTTTCTCGCATCGCTCGTTCATCATATCGGCAAACGTTTCTACGTCACCGCCAATATGAATCGCCAGAGCTACAGCCGCATCGTTTGCACTTTGTAGAAGCAGAGCATAGAGAAGCTCTTCTGCTGTCACAACGTCGCCAAGCTTTAGATACGCAGACGAGCCCTCTGTTCCGACGGCGCTGCCGTCTATCTCTACCGCCTCGTCAAGAGAGCCGAGATTTTCAAGAGCAACGAGTGCCGTCAT
>JAEIGA010011970.1_pt1 | contig 13159 bp, 9 predicted proteins | sample 9270691 | NCBI WGS metagenome assembly JAEIGA01 (sample SAMN17057246, study PRJNA624740) | gut metagenome | biome: biome; isolation source: fecal sample | host: Bos grunniens | place: China: Xizang | collected 2019 | reverse complement strand
CTTCCCGGCATATACCACAACAGTATATCCTTCGCTTGCATATGTCGGCGGTAAGGTTGTCGTCGCACTTGGCGACGGAAATGCTCCGGTATATCTGAATGCTCTTACCGGTGTGAAGGAAGGTTCAATCAATGTAGGATCGGCAAAAGCGGATGCTGTCACCAATGATGAAGGTGCTAACCTTCTTATCGTGAGCCATACGGAGGCTGCCGCTACATGCAACATCTACAGGACCAAGTCTGTGACTGAGGCTCCTGTACTCTTCCACTCATTTGTCAATGAGACCGACGTACCGGTAGGTTATCATGTGAAGGTACATGGAAACATTGACGGTGATGCAGTGATCATCCTTACCCACGAGGGTGTGGCCGGCATTACAGAGACCAGCAAATATACGAAGATCGTCGTTTCCGGTGGTTCCGTGGTTTCAACAGAGCTTAAGGATGTTGCCGGACTTGGACTTTCATGGGGTGCAGCTCCTACCAATACAGCCAAGGTTGTGCCTGCATCTGCAAATCCTGCTGACGGCGAATACCTCTGCTATTATTCAAGAAACATAATTTCTTATGTCAACGGAAATGGTGCTGTCGCTGCTGAATATGACCTCCTTAACATAGGTGCCAACGGTAACTTCAATACAAACTGTCTGGATACTAAGTCATACAACAATGCAGTATATGCTGTCAGCCTGGTTACCAGCCATTTCCCTATGTGGGGTGCAGGTCCGATGCTTAATGTTTATGACGTCAGCTCTCCTACTTCAATCAAGGACGGAAAGCCGGTCATCTCTAACAACAATATCGATTGGTATCAGACAGCTGATGCAGGATGCGCTGCTGCTGATGTCGTGATGGCTCCTTCTGCAGACGGATTCAAGGTATTCATCTATTATTACGACCATAACTGTGGCGTGATCGGAGGATACTCAGCTGACTGTATCGATATGAATGCCGTTTAATCTTCATGATGATGAAAAAGATCATGTATATGTTGATGATTGCCGCCCTTGCCGCCTCGTGTGACGACAAGGGTAGCAATATCCCGGACTGGCCATGGCAGGATCCTGTTGAGGAGGTGCCTGCTACCTTGGACCAATGGACTGAAGTCTCGTCGGATTATGGAACACTTCCTGCGGGCATCAGTATTTACAAGTCTCCTGAGACACTCGAAGGAAAGCCGGCTCTTGCCTTTATAGCAGTGGCTGACATGCAGACTGTGAAATGGGATGTATGGAGCGTCGTATCTGACGACTCGTATGCTACTGAAGATTCATACAAGACTCCTGCAAAGGTCTATGAAGAAGGCAAATGGCCTGTTGTGATCAACGGAGGTTTCTTCTATCATAGTGATGGAACCAACTATACTTCAAGTCTTGCCGTAAGCGGATCGCAGCTTCTGGCATATAACATTAATTATGCTTCTGAAGACTGGAAATCGATCTATTATCCGACACGCGCTGCATTCCTTGAAAAAGAAGATGGCGGCTTTGATGCATGCTGGACATATCTGAATGGAGAGGACCATTTCATGTATCCTGTTCCAGCAGAGAACGAATGGGGCAGCAAGCCTCAGCCGGCGCCTTCTGCCACATACCCTGAAGGTGGTGAACCATTTGCAGCAGAAACAGCTATCGGAGGAGGTGCGGTTCTTATCAGCGAAGGAAAATTCGTCGATTCATATGAAGAAGAACTGTTCGGTGGTCCTTCCGGCATAGGTCCGGACAGCAATCAGCCTCGTACTGCAATCGGAGTTACTTCTGACAATAAACTTGTCTTCTTTGTCTGCGAAGGACGTGAAATGACTGAAGGGATAATGGGACTTACCACAGCGGACGTTGCAAATGTACTCCTTGACCTTGGCTGCGTCGAAGCGATAAACCTTGACGGCGGCGGATCAAGCTGCATGCTTGTGAACGGCAGGGAGACCATACAGGTGTCAGATGGTTCGCAGCGTTCTGTTGCAAGTACTGTAATGTTGAAATAGAGAAATATGAGAATTCTAAGAAATATATTATTGGCATTTGCTCTTTTGACTTTTGTCTCATGTGATGAGGTCAAGGAGTATCCATGGAACCCGGAATGGGATAAATATGAACCGGAACCTGAGCCTGAACCGGAGCCAGAACCGGAACCAGAGCCTGATCCGGATCCGAATCCAGAACCTGAACCGGAACCTGACATGAGCAAGGCCAAGGCGAGGATCGTATGGATTGATGCTGCTGCAAATTTCGAGGACTATGCCAACGATGCGGATAAGATAGCTGCAGATATGGCCCGTCTGAAGGAAACCGGTTTCAGCGGAGTTGTGGTTGAGGTGCGCCCTACAGTCGGTGGCCTTCTCTTCGCCTCTGACGTTGAAGGTCCTCTTACTCAGGTGGACGCTTGGACTGACAAGGGCTATGTATGGCTGAAACGTACAGCGGAATTCGATTATCTGCAGGCTTTCATTGATGCTGGTAAGGAATACGGCCTTGATGTCTATGCTGCCATAAATACCATGATCGGTGGTAAGGAATGTCCTTACGGCCTTGGTCATAGCGGTCCTCTGTTCGACGGCTCGATCAAGAAGGAGTGGGCATCAGTGATCAATATGGCAGATGGTCTGAAGAATTGTATGGATATGGGTGCAGGTACCAAGTTCCTTAATCCTGCCAACGATGAAGTCGTGGAGTATCTTCTCGGTATTCTTGAGGACCTTGCTTCATACGATGTGAAAGGTATAATTCTCGACCGTTGCCGTTACGATGATTATGAACTTCAGAGTGATTTCTCCGAGGTCTCACGCAAGAAGTTCGAGGAGTATATCGGTACAGAGCTCAAGAACTGGCCTGGCGACATCTTTGAACCGGGTGCAACAAAGCTCACTGGTTCGAACGGTACCGACATGCAGAAGAAATGGATGGAGTTCCGTGCAAAGGTAATTCATGATTTTATCGAGAAGGCTTCGCAGAGGGCACATTCGGTCAACGAAGATATTTGCTTTGGTGCATATGTAGGTGCCTGGTATTCAAGTTATTATTATTCTGGAGTCAATTGGGCCAGCCCGAAATATGAGACTTCGTCATATTATAAGTGGGCTTCTGCTGATTATAATGAATATGGCTATGCCGATCATTGCGATATAATGATCATCGGTGCGTATGCAGGTACGAATTCAATATATGGAAGCAACGAATGGACTATGCAGGGATTCTGCAGAAGAGCTGATCCTCTCTTTGCCGGTGATGTTCCTTATGTAGGTGGTCCTGATATCGGAAACTCGACAGGTTTTCCTGACGGAGGTCAGGGCGCACTCATGCCTAAGATCGTTGACGCATGTATCAATGCTTCTACCGGAGGTATGTTCTTCTTCGACCTTTGCCATATCAAGATGTATGATTACTGGGATGATATCAAGAAGGCTTTTGACGGTTATCTCGAAACACTATAACATTTAATACTAACTCAAATAATTTTTAAATCATGAAAAAAATCGCTTTGTTTCTTTCAATCGTAGTTGCTGCGATTGCTTGTGAGAAGGTTGATCCGGTAACTCCTCCGGAATTCGACTTCGCTAATCCTGACGTCCTCATCCCTTATCAGGGCAGCGAGGATGAGTCTCTTAAGCTTGCTTTCACTGTCAATGTTGACTGGACAGCTGAGCTTGATAATACTTATGATTGGGTTATGATCACTCCTAAGTCTGGTAAGGCTGGTGAGGCTTCTATCACAGTTGTTGCTACTCCTAACAAGGGTACAGACCCACGTACAGCTGTAATTACTGTAAAGGCTGGCGTTTCAGTTCTTACTTTCGATGTCGTTCAGGAAGGCTATCCTTCACTCTCTATCAATCCTAAGGAGGTTGTGCTTCCAGTAGCCGGCGGTACTGCTGAGGTTGCTGTAAGTGCAAATGTGGAGTATGCTGTTTCAATGCCTGAAGTTGACTGGCTTTCTGTTAACTACGACGCACAGAAGGGAGCTTATGTAGTTACTGCAACTGAGAACACTGCATACGCAGGACGTTCAGTGACCATCACTCTTTCTAACAATGTTGACAATGTTTCAGAGTCTGTAGTGATTTCTCAGGACGGTAAGGCAAAGGTTGTATGGGAGAAGACTCTTGCTGACCTCAGCATCGCTCCTGGCAACCCTCTCCATCTTGCTTACAAGGATGGTCTCCTTGCCCTTTCAACAGGTTCTGCACTCCACGCTATCAACGCTGCTGACGGTGCATACAAGGCTCCTGTAGCTCTTCCTGAAGGATTCGTCGCAAGCTCTATGACAATGGATGACGCTGGCAATATCGTTCTTGCAGGTGATATTCCATTCGGCGGTTCAGGTGATGTCTATGCAGTTTCATCTCTTGCTGAGATCAAGCCTGTCAAGGTTGCTACTCTTTCACATGTCGATGTATGGAGCAATACTGCAGGTAACCTCCGCGCAGGTGGTGACGTTACCAAGAATGGTGTTGTTACAATGATCGTTGACGTTTCACAGTACTGGATCGGTTGCGACATCGTTGATGGTGTAGCAGGTGCTACAACATTCGGTGCTCTTGCTAATCCTGAGGCAGGTACTCTCTGGTCTGTAGCCAACGGTTGTGTCGCTCCTCTCGGAAACAAGCTTGCTGACGGTCTCCTTGCTACATACTACACATGTCCGGCACTCTACTCTAACGCAGCTGGCGATTGGGCACCTGTAGGCGGAAACCAGTTTACCGGCAACGATAACAACTGTGCTATTGCTGAGGCTGTTTACGGTGGCAACCGTTACGCTGCAGTTGCAGTCGGTTCACACTTCAACTACTCGGCAACTGGTGCATGTCTTTACGATCTTGCAAAGGGTGAGATGGTTTACAAGTATTCTGTAGAGGGTGAGCTCAACAATGCAGGTGCAACTGCTGACGTTATTCTCGTTCCTGCAGCTGACGCTCTTTACATGTACTATGCTGATCTTAACAAGGGTAAGGTCGCTTGCATTGAGATTAAGTAATTCTATTTATGGATTTCAAGAAATTAGCATTACAATACAGGACCGAACTTCTTGACAGTTGTCTTCCTTTCTGGCTCGAGCATTCACAGGATCTCGAGTATGGCGGATATTTCAGCTGTCTGAACCGTGACGGAAGTGTCTTTGATACCGACAAGTTCGTCTGGCTCCAGGGAAGAGAAGTCTGGATGTTTGCTATGCTCTACAATAAGGTTGAAAAGAAGCAGGAGTGGCTTGACTGCGCGATACAGGGAGCGGAATTCCTTAAGAAATATGCTCATGACGGCAATTATGATTTCTATTTTTCCGTGACCCGCGAAGGAAAGCCGATAATCCAGCCTTATAACATCTTCTCGAACACTTTCGCATGCATGGCTTTTGCCCAGCTTGCGGAAGCGACGGGAAGTGAGGAATATAAGGAAATCGCTCTCAAGACCTTCCAGCGTATTCTCGACCGTCGTAACGATCCTAAGGGCCGTTGGGAGAAGTCATATCCCGGAACAAGACCTATGAAGGGTTTTGCTCTCCCTATGATCATCTGCAACATGGCTTTGGAGGTGGAGAATATCCTTCCTGACAAGAGTATTCTGGATACAACCATTGACGAGTGTCTCAGCGAGATCCTCAATGTCTTCTACAATCCGGAGCTCGGTGTCATGATGGAGAATGTCGCTCCTGACGGAACATATCTCGACTGCTTCGAGGGACGAGAGATCAATCCTGGTCATGACCTTGAGGCTCTCTGGTTCATGATGAACCTCGGTATCCGCAGGAATGACAAGGAACTCATCGAAAAATGTGTCAAGATATCTCTTGATGTCATTGAGTTCGGATGGGATAAGGAATATGGTGGAATCTTCTATTTCCAGGACAGCAAGGGCGCACCTATGCAGAAGCTCGAGTGGGATCAGAAGCTCTGGTGGGTACATCTCGAGTCTGCGATCTGTATGATCAAGGGCTACCAGCTTACCGGTAATGAGAAATGCCTTGAGTGGTTCATGAAACTCCATGAGTATATGTGGGCTCACTTCAAGGATCAGGAATATCCTGAGTGGTACGGATATCTTAACCGTCGCGGTGAGGTACTCCTTACCCTCAAGGGCGGAAAATGGAAGGGCTGCTTCCATGTGCCAAGAGGTCTGTTCCAGATCTGGCAGATACTTAAGACTTTATAAAAACAAGATTAAGAAATCAATTATGAAAAGAATATTTTTATTTCTCTGCTTCGCTGCTATGATCATTTCCTGCCAGGAACTGAATCAGACCAACGGAAAGATCGATATCGATGAAGCAGCACTGACACAGCAGTTCGCTACTGAGGGCGGCGTTGTCGAGGTAAAGTTCACAACTAACGCTGACTGGAATGTACAGCAGTACAATACCCAGCACTATTCATGGGCTTCCATCACTCCTACCAGCGGTTCTGCCGGTGAGAATACAGTGTATGTGACAGCTCTCAAGAACGAGACAAACGACGGACGTGAGTTCAAGTTTGCTATCAATGCAGCAGGTGCATCCAAGGAAATCGTTGTTTCGCAGAAGCAGAAGGATGCTCTTACTGTCACAGACAACGAGTTCGAACTTGATGCTTTCGGAGGTGAAGTGGAGATTGAGGTCGTAGCCAACATCGACTACACTTATGAGCTCAGCGAAGGTGCAGAGGCTTGGATTACTCCGCTTGCAACCAAGGGACTCGAGACTACAAAGCTTCTCTTCAATGTTGCTATGAACAAGGATATCGTGAACACCAGAACAGCTACCATTACGGTGAAGAGCGGTGATTTCACAGAGGCCATCACAGTCAATCAGGCAGAATTTGTTCCCGAGTGGGAGGTTTCTGCAACTGAGGCATGGATAGGAAGTGACGGCGGAAGCTGCGAGTTCTCTTTCACAGCTAACCAGAATTTCGAGGTTATCAAGCCTGATGTTGACTGGGTCAAGATGACGGAGAAGGATGGTGTGTACAGCTTCGAGATCGCACCTTCTACAGAGTATGATACAAGAGTCGCTTATGTAAATGTGATCGGTGAAGTACCTGGTGCAGATACTTACACAGTAATTTATCAGACAGGTAAGGCAGTTCTTCTTTGGGAGAAGAGCATTCTCAACACTCCTGCTGCCCACACCAACAACATGGTGAATCTCTCGCTCCTCGGCGATCAGTATATCGTGCTCGGTAACTCATCTGCAATCACTCTCATGAACCCGGAAAACGGAAACATCGTCACTACTATCGATGGCGTTCCATATCACTCGCTCTGTACTGATGATGCAGGACATGTAATTCTTGGTACTTTCGGTGATTATGGCGGATCTGAGATATATTATGCGGAGATCAACGGTGCTGATTTCCAGGTTAAGCCGCTCGTTTCTTACGACGGTGCCATCTGGAGCCGTCTCTCAAACTACAGAGCTGCCGGTGACGTTACAAAGGACGGTATCGTTACAGCTTTCGCATCTGTATCGCAGTATTGGGCAGCATGGGAAATCAATGACGGAGTCGTATCGCCTTACAAGTGCGGTCCTATCGCTCCTAACGCAGGAATCGGTACTGTATGGTATCCAGGTTACGGTGTTGTGATGCCTATGGGTTCTAAGCTTTCTGACGGTCTTGCATACTGCGCATATGATGGAGTTTATGCTCTCCAGATCTGCACAGATCCTGCAAACAACACATGGAAGCAGGTATTCAAGACATTCTCTACATGGGCTGAAGGCGGTAGCGGTGTTGACGTTGCTGAATTCAACGGTAAGAGATATGCAGCTATCCAGAGCACAACATTTGCAGACGGCGCTGACGTAGGATGCTACCTTATCGATATTACAGATCTTGATAATGCAAAGCTCGTGCATCAGCTCAATACATGGGAAATATCTGCCAAGGAGGCTTATACAGCCTATGATGGCGGTGGTGACTGCCGTCTCCTTGTAAAGGATGATGCAATGTATCTTTATGCAGTTGACGGAAACTACAATGTCGTTACCTGCATGAAGTTCCCTAAGCTTTAATTTCAGTCTTATATGTTCAGCGGTGAGGCTTGTCATGGTCTCACCGCTGATCGTTTAAAGTCTTTATTGTGAAATGAAGAAATTTGCACTGATCATATTGTCTGTCTTTCTTGCCGCTTCATGTTCCGGAAAGGAAGGAAATACACCGGATTGGCCTTGGGAAGACCCGGAAGTCGTTGAGCCGGGTAAGGATGATGCTGAGGAAGATAAGTGGCTTGACGTGTCTTCACAGTTCGGTACCTTGCCGGATTATCTAAAGGTTTACAGGTCTGCGGAGAAACTCGAGGGTAAGCCTGCTGTTGCATACATTGCTGTCGCTGACATGAAATCAGCCGGATGGGACGTGTGGAGTGTCAGGTCTGATGCAACTTATGCTACAGAGGATTCGTATATGACCCCGTCTGAGGCCTATAGGAAATTCGGCTCTCCTATTGTCATCAACGGTGGATTCTTCTATCATTCGGGTGGAACGAATTACACTTCCAGCCTTGCAGTGAGCTCATCTGAACTGCTGGCTTATAATATCAATTATGCCTCAGAGGACTGGGTGACCATATATTATCCTACCCGCGCCGCATTCATGCAGAAGACTGACGGATCCTTTGATGCATGCTGGACTTATTCCGGTAACGGCGGACATTTCATGTATCCGTCTCCGGCGATGAACTCCTGGTCAGGCAAGCCTAAGGAACAGCCTTCCTCTTCTTATCCGAAGAAGGCTGAAACATTCGCTGCTGTTACAGCGATAGGTGGCGGTCCTGTACTTATAAATGACGGAAAGTTCACTGATTCATATGAAGCGGAGCTCTTCAACGGTAATTCCGGAATCGGTCCTGATACCGATCAGCCACGTACTGCAATAGGAGTGACCGCTGACTCAAAGCTGATCTTCTTCGTGTGTGAAGGAAGAAACATGACTAAAGGAGTCAACGGTCTCACTACTGCGGATGTCGCAAATATTCTTTTGGATCTTGATTGCGTCGAGGCTGTCAATCTCGACGGAGGTGGATCAAGCTGCATGCTCGTCAATGGAAAGGAGACAATCAAAGTCTCTGACGGCAGGCAGAGGGCAGTTGCAAGTGTCGTTATGTTGAAATAACGACACTTGTCATCGCTCTATTTTTTCTGTATAGATTCTTCCGAATCTGTCTGTCACCTTTATTTCCAGGACTTTCGCATTCTCTGAAATACCGGCCCTGAACATATTCTCAGTCGGAGCGGCGTAAACCCATGTCCTTTTGAGACTGGCCGGATCCTTGTAAAGTTCCTTTGCAAGCGGATCCTGAGCCTTGAATCTTTCCATGTCGCAGACCTTCACTCCGTCTTCGAAGTATTCCACTTTCCACTGAGGATCGTAGTCCCATACGTTGGCCACTACCTGTCCCGGGTAGTCAGGGGCGTTGACATATACCTTCATCTGGTAGTCCAGGGGATGTCCGCATCCCTTGTATATCCATTTCATGTCATCAGAGTCGAAGTCGAAGACTTTGAATCCTGCAGGAGCTCCGTCAATGCAGACTTCTCCGCACCACCATGCTCCGCAGAAGCCCGCTACGTTGATCTCGAAGATGTTCCCGCTGATCTGCTCAAAGTCTGCTGTATGGCTATGTCCGGATAGAATAGTGGTTCTGTACGGCTCCAGCATGGCATAGAATGCAGGCTTGTTGCAAAGATTGTCACCGATTATGCCATATTGGAATGCATCGCGGTCGGACTTGTCGTTGGTAGTCTGGATATGCATTGAAACGATAACTCTTGAGCCGGGTTCTACGTATGAGAGGTCGTTTTCAAGCCATCTCAGCTGTCTTTCGTCGATATATCCGATATAGAAATAATCTCGGCCCACATAGAAATTGTCGTTCATCACGATGTAATGAACCTTTCCCACGTTGAACGAGTACCAGGCTGGTCCGTACATGTCCTCATAGTTCTTCATTGATGTCTCGTAAGAGCGGCCCCAGTTGGTCATGTCGTGGTTGCCGATGACATATCTGAATCCGATTCCTGGCTTTGCCATGATTTCGTTGTACTCGGGGTAGATGCTGTGGTCCCATCCGACAATGTCACCGAGGCATATGCCGAAGGTGTAGTCTCCGTCCATTCCCTTTACGAACTCAGCCATGTCGTCCGACTGCTTCGCAAGCTCAGGAAGTTCGCTTCTCTCGCTGATCTGAGGGTCGGCAATGACTATCAGATTGTGCCTGCTGTCATCCTTCGGATTCTTCTCAACTATGAAATCATATTTTTTTGTCTTGTCATTGAGTTCCTTGTAGAAGAGGGTTCCGCCCTCGAGCGTCGATGATATGTAGCCTGAAGGTGTCGATATGAAGACGAAACGGCTGTCATCGTCAGCTTCCATCTTGAAGCGTCCTTTTGCGTCAGTGCTTACTGTATTAAGCCCGTCAGATACGACAACGCCGCTGATGCCCTTGCCGTCAGTATCTTTCACCGAGCCTTTGATCTCCCTTGCCTGTATGCCGGTAGAACATGCTGCCGCCAGGATGAAAATAAGCAGTTTCCTCATGCCTTTCATTATTTATATGCCTTTTCTTCCATTTCCCAGCCTGTCATGGTCGCGATGTATGGAATCATACAGCTGGCTACCTTGATATGGCCTTGATAGTTAGGGTGCCAGCTTGCTCCGAGATCGTCATTCTCGTTATATGCCGATGCTGACACTGCCATGTATGCGACATTCTTGAAGCCGCCTGCAGTCACGATGCTGCGGAGGTAGTCGTAGAGATAAGGGTTGGCAGGGGAGGCCATGCAGAGGACAGGGATGTTCTCTCCATAGTTTTCCTTTATGCTCTTGAGCATTCTTGTGTAGTTGTTTCTGAAGGATGCTTCGTGGGGCTGCTGTCCGGTAGAGAAATCATTTGTGCCAAGATAGATCACTACCATGTCTGGCGTGTATGCTCCCATTTCAGGTCTCCAGATGGCTTCCTTATCTCCATCGAATACCTGTCTGTAACGGTCAGGCATATAGTATCCCGGGCCGAAATTGTCGTAGTTCCTTGCTACTCCCTGTCCCGAATGACTGACAAGATTGTAATCGGCGTTGAAGTATCTGGCTGTAATTGCCGCATAGGTGAGGTTGCAGTTTTCTGTCTCTGCGAGGAATGGATCGTCCCTGCTTGGGCTCTCGGTGCCGTAACCGCATGTGTATGAGTCACCTATGAATTCGATGTGCCTTTCCTTGCGTCCTGCGGCCTGGAGAATATCTCCCGCTGTGAGGAAAGAATGTACTGTGAAGCGTCCCTGCTCTCCTTCAGTCCTTTTCTGGAGTATGATTTCATGTTCTCCTTTGCCGAGACCTTCTGCGAGGACTATTACGGTGTCTTTGGCAGTCACCTTGAATGTCCTGTCTGCCTTCGGACACATTTCCTTGTCAACCCATAGATTGAACCAGCTGTTCTTTGTGTCTGAACATCTTACTGCGAGGCTGGGTCCGTTGAATCTCACTCTGCAATATACACCGCTCCAGTCATATGAAACGTCATTGCCGTTCACCTGCGTACGGCCGGTGTATTCGATGCGGCTGTCTGAGCCTGGTGTTTCCTTTATCTCATTTGTCTTTTTTGCCGACACTACGGCGCACATGCAGAGCCCGAAGGCCAGCATTAGAGTAGTAATCTTTCTTTTCATGGTATTGTTTGTTATTTAGCTTCTCCAGAATAATTTGAGCCTTGTGCAAAGGTATGTTCCTCCCATCATCATCAGAGTGATGGCTACGCCCTGTGTCAGACCCCAGAACTGCGATCCTTCCGCCGCTGCATATATGACAGGCAGCAGGCCTATGAGGTTGAGGACAGGTCCGATGAGGAAATTAGTGATAGTGTAAGCGATCATAGGGTTTTGTCCTACCCCTGCCAGGAATTTACCTTTCATGCCGAATCCGGTCTCGAGCATCAGCATCCAGCCGGTGGTGAGTGCCGCCATTCCGCTTGTGGTGAAGAGGTATGAAAGATTGCAGTGGTCTTTGGTGATACCTCCGTCAACAGGGTCGAATGCTATACCGATGAGCATAAGCAGGAAGCCGAGGCGTCCGACGCTCGAGGAGATGCTCCTGTCCTTCCATGACAGGGCTATGAATGCAGCGGCGAGCGCAGTTGAAACGGCGAAATCCGCCATGACGTGGCGGGTATATAGTCCCCATAGCTGTATGAGGACAGCTGCGAGTGCAATCCAACCTGCTATAACCTGATTCCTGCCTGATTCTGCCTTCTGTTCCTTTTTTGCATTGCTGAGGATCATGTCTCCGACGATGGATCCGGGCAGAGCTATAAGCAGGTACTGCAGGAAATCGTAGCTGAAGAACCAGCTGATCCATCCGCATGATGGAATGAACTCCAGAGCTTGCGGAAGATAAGAATCAAGGGCCTTGAGCATAGCGCAGAAGGCAATGACAAGCCATCTCAGCCTGAGACTGTCTTTAGTGAACATCCATATGAGTCCTCCGAGCAGGGCCACTACTGCCAGAATCATGATGATTATGTCACTGGAATATCTGTTCAGCTGCATGCCGAAATGGCGGGTGAATATGGCTGCACAGGCTACCAGAATGGACAGACCTGCGACATTGATTGCTGCTGCGCGATGTCTGCTGAAAAAGCTCTCGCCTTCACCAGGACTGACTCTGACCAGGGTAAGGAAGAGTCCTGCCCATATGGTGATGTAGAATACGTATATCTGCCATGCAGGTTGTGTGGTGCCCCAGATTGAGTAGGCGTTGCCCAGAAGGATGGCGAATAGTGTAAGGGTTATCCATCTTTTGAACAGGTTGCCGGTGATTTTCCATCTGCTTGTTCCATTATCGAGTTTCTTCTTCATGGCGAATGGGAAAGCAGCGCCCATGGAGAAAAGGAAGAATGGAAATACGAGGTCAACCCATGTGATTCCGGGTACATCAGGATTGAATGCGTAGGTCGGAGGAGGGGTCTGTGCATGGAACATCCATGCAGGAAGATCGGAGCTGAAGCCGATGTTTGCCGACAGGATCATGCCTATGATCGCGATGCCCCTAAGGAGGTCAATCGAAGCAATTCTTTTGTTCATTATGTTAAGATTGTATGGTTGTTTCTAATAAGATATAAAGGTACGGATTATTTTCGTATCTTTGAATAAAATCTGCGCTTAGTTGCGCTCAAACCCTATTTTATGCTCAGAAAGTTATTTTTTATCCT
>JAEIGA010011969.1_pt1 | contig 13159 bp, 15 predicted proteins | sample 9270691 | NCBI WGS metagenome assembly JAEIGA01 (sample SAMN17057246, study PRJNA624740) | gut metagenome | biome: biome; isolation source: fecal sample | host: Bos grunniens | place: China: Xizang | collected 2019 | reverse complement strand
TCTTTGTTATTTTTCGCAACACAAATCATAGCAGGAATACTGACATTTTTCATTTTTCCGCGCCGCCCCCCGGGGGGCGTAGAGATGTCTCCCTTCATTTTCCTTGACTGTTGAACTATCTTCTTTGACTTCACCTTTTTATCTGCGCAAATACATTGTGCACTTTTCAAATATTCCTATGTACTAAACGATTGTAGTAATCTTTATTAAATAAGTGGTACAATATAAATGTGGAGTCACGTACATGGCTTAAGTACTACAAGGCATAGTTTCGTTCATTTGTATTACTGTCAATAAGGGAGCGTGGTTATTATGGCTAAAAAAGGAGCAGTCGCGATTGCAATTGCTGCAGATCCTTATTTAAGAAAGCGTCGAAATCCTTCCGAGGCAGAACAACAACTACATTTGAAAGAAGTTTCTTTTAAGTGTCCTCTATGCGGAAAGTTACTCCGCCATAGGCAACAAAAGAAGGCAAACAAGCTTTATGAAATCGCCCACATTTTCCCAAATAGCCCGACGGAGGAGCAGTATGTGTCTCTGAGAGGTTTGCCTAGGCTTGGAGATAATTCTGAGAGTTTTGAGAATAAAATTGCTTTGTGTAAGGATTGCCATAGTCGGCAGGACTACCATACGACTAAAGAGGATTACCTTGAACTTTTAGAAAGAAAGAATCGCTATCTTAGTCAGATGGATCTTGACGAGGCTACTCTAACAATGGGATTAGAACCGCAAATTGCAGAAGTTGTGATGAAAATCAGTTCTTTACGAGAGAATGAAATCGCCACTTTAAATTATAAACCTGTTAGCTTGGCGAAGAAATTTTCAGGGGAGGAGATGCTTTTAAAAAACCGAGTTGGCATGAACGTTGCCCATTACTATCCTTATATTCGTGACTGTTTTAAAAACCTGGAAGGGATTAAAGGTTTTCGTCTAGATGCTCTTAGTCTTCAGATTAAAAGTTGTTTTACTAAAATGGAGAAGTTATCAAATAATAAGAGTGATATATTTGAGCAACTTACAAAATGGGTAATGGAAAAAACGTGCAATCAAAGCAAAGAAGCATGTGAGGCAGTTGTTTCGTTCTTTGTTCAAAACTGCGAGGTGTTTAATGAGATTACCGAGTAAAATTGTATCTTATGGAGAAAGTGTAATCAGTAAATTCTCGCCAGTGCTTTCGGTTTTGCAAGATGGCGATATGGGAATATTTACATTGTATGAGATAACCATGAAGCATTTCAGTAGCATTGAGGAGTTCGTAGATACGTTGGATTGCTTGTTCGCACTCCAAAGAGTTAGATATGATGTAGATCGGAAGGTGCTTTGTTATGTTGCATGAGATTTATTGTGAGAAATTTCATCAGAAACGAATTATTTTTAATCCAGGGTTAAATGTTGTATTGGGCACCAATACAGGGGATAACTCTATCGGAAAGTCCTCTTTTTTGCTAATAGTAGACTATGCTTTCGGCGGTCAAACATATGCAAGTTCAACAGATATAACTAACAATGTTGGCCCACATGATATATTTTTCTCATTCGTATTTTGTGAAGAAATATTCAGGTTCTGCAGAAGTAGTACTTGCGTCAATATTGTTTGGAAGTGTAATGATTCTTATGAGAAAGTTGAAGAGATTGGACTGGACGATTACTGTAAATGGCTTGATTCAAAATACGCAATTGCTTTGCCGGAACTGTCTTTTCGAGAGGCGGTCGGGCGATACATAAGGGTTTATGGAAAACAGAATTGTAATGAGCGTCGTCCGTTACACTATCACGCCGCTGAAAAAGCTGAAGTTGCTTGTTGTGCCCTGTTGAAACTTTTTGACGCATATACTCCTTTTAGAGAAGCCGAGGCAGAGGCTAATTACTCTACGACTGCGTTATCTGCATATAGGAAGGCGCAGTCTTTGCAGTTTATTGCACAGATTACGAAACAAAAGTATGGAGAGAATGAACGTGAAATTTGTAAAATTACGGCTGAAATAGAAGAGTTGGCCTCTAATTTGGAGTGTGGCTTACTTGATGTAGGTTTTACGGCATCGGAGCAAGCGATTGACATTAAAAAGCTTTTGTCTCGAGCACGGCGTGCTAAAAGTCGATTGCAAGCTCGTCAGAGTATGCTAGAAGAAAATGGTACATATGAATTTTCCATTACTACTGATTCATTCTCGGATTTGCAACGATTTTTCCTCAGGTGGCTGTTGCGCAATTGGAAGATGTTGAGGGATTTCATAAAACGATCTCCTCTGTCTTCAAGGCTGAACTACGCGCAGAACGGCTGAAGTTACAAAAAGATTTGGAAGAATATAATCAAATTATTCACGAATATGAAACTCAACTCAAAGAATTGATTCAAAATCCGAACCTTTCCAAAGTGGTCTTGGGACGTTATAGTTATTTGATTCGCGAGAATGAGCGGATGCAAAAGGAGAACGAGGCTTACGAGAAACTGCAACAGTTGAAACAGGTAAAAATTGATAATGTGGCTCGTCTGAAAGCGATTAAGCAACGGCAATTTGCAGTAGTTTCCGATCAACTTAATCGCGAAATGAGCAGAATTAATGATGCTATTTACGCAAGAGGCAATAATGCGCCCATATTAAATTTCAAGGATGCGGGATATATATTCTTTACGCCAGAGGATACTGGAACAGGCATTGCATATAAAGGACTTATTGTGTATGATCTCGCCGTGTTAGGACTTACCAAATTGCCAATTTTGGTGCATGATTCGATTATGCTGAAGCAAATATCAGATGACGCGATTGAGAAAATCATCGAGCTGTATTTGAATTGTGGCAAGCAGGTAATCATTGCTATAGATAAACAGGAATCGTACAGTGAAAAAACCGCGCGTCTATTGAATGATGCAGCGATTTTGAGGCTTGCAGCGAATGGTCAAGAATTATTTGGTCGTTCTTGGGGTTAAAACTAACCCATTGACTTGATTGTTGTGATATAGACTTTTCATCTACGCAAGAAGCACGAGCCAGCATCCACGGGGCCGCAGGCCATCGCGCCGTGGTGCGGTCGTGCGTATAGCGTAGCTCGCGGTAAAAACCATCCTGGCAGTGCATACGCTTCGCAGAAGTATTGGATTTTTGTGGGCAAACGACAATCACTCGTAACGAAAGACTGATTATTTGGTACACTAATGTTGTGAAGTTCAACGGAACCACAGAATACACAGAAAACACAGAAAAGAGGAATGAATGGAGTGCTTTTTATACAAAGATGAGACCTACGCCATTCATGGTGCTATCTTTGAAGTGTATCGTGTGTTAGGTTGTGGTTTTCTTGAGGCGGTGTATCAGAAGGCCTTAGAGGTGGAATTGGCGCAACGTAACATCCCGTTTGCATCTCAAGTAGACATTGATATTGAGTATAAGGGAATGAAGTTGGAGCAGACTTATCGAGCAGATTTGGTTTGTTATGACAAGATTATTTTGGAGTTAAAGGCGGTGCAGAATCTTTTACCTGAACATGAGGCCCAATTGCAGAATTACTTGCGTGCTACAAAAATGCGCGTGGGTTTACTTGTGAATTTCGGCCACTATCCTAAGGTTGAGATTAAGCGAATTGCTATATGATTTCTGTGTCTTCTGTGTATTCTGTGGTTTAAATTATGAAGCCCTTCTTTTCCATCATCATCCCTATTTACAACGTAGCACCATACCTCCGCGAGTGCTTAGATTCGGTGCTTGCGCAGACGTATCCTAATTGGGAATGCCTTTGCGTAGACGATGGCTCCACCGATGAATCCGGCGCCATTCTTGATAAATACGCTCAAAAGGATTCACGTTTCCGCGTCTTCCATAAAAAGAACGGCGGCGTCTCCGCCGCACGTAATCTTGCCCTTGATAATGCCAAAGGTGAATGGATTGGGTTCTTAGATGGCGATGATGTGTGGACAACGAAATGGCTAGAAGTAATCGCAAAGGAAATTGACGCTGATGCTCAAATAGAATGGGTGAATGTGCGTGGGTGTTATGGATTTAATGACGGGGAGACACCTTGCACTGTGACTGGGGATGTTACACAAAGGAGTGTCTTTAAAGAGGAAGAATTGATCATAAAAGGATGGGAACAGATTTCAAGGAATGGAGTTCCGTGGGTTAATTTCTTTAAGTTTGCAAAGGTGAAAGGGCTTTACTTTGCCAGGGGGGTTCGTTTTAGAGAAGATGCGCTTTTTCTATTTGAAGCAGTAACAAAGGTGCGCACAGGGGTAATGATTGATTGCCTTGGGTATTCTCAACGTATTCGAAATGGGAGTGCGATGAATTCTCAAAGACGTCGAGATGATACGATTAAATTACTTACTGCTTATTTGATGTTGTGGAAGTCCTTGTCAATAACGAGTAGTTTAAAACGAAAAATATTAGACGCGTCAACCCATTGGATTATGAAAGACGTGAGGCAATGGTATCTCCTATGCCCTGATCGAACATTTAGTGATAGCTTAAAGGTGAATGTTTTAGCATGGAGGTTGCTGTTTTGTAGAGCATTTGATGTTCGTTCTATAAAAGGGACACCGTTTGACTTTCTGCGATGGATTTTATTCTTACTGACAGGATATGGTAAAATTTTATCGTTTACGCGACTTTCATTTAAAAGAGGTTAATCAATGTCGAATGTTTTAACTTACGGAACATTTGACTTATTTCATATTGGGCATTTGCGTTTGCTTGAACGTGCTAAGGCGCTTGCAGGTGAAAATGGCAAATTGATTGTGGCCGTTTCCACCGATGAATTTAACTGGAATGCTAAGCAGAAGAAATGTGCGATTTCTTATGAAGAGCGTGCCACCATTGTTGCAGCACTACGTTGCGTTGATCAAGTCATTCCGGAAGAATGCTGGGAGCAAAAAACAACGGACGTTGAGAAATACAATGTTGATATTTTTGTGATGGGCAACGATTGGGAAGGTAAAATTGACTTCTTAAAATCCCAATGCGAAGTCGTCTATCTCCCACGCGCCGAAGGTATTTCTTCTACACAAATTAAGACAGATTTAAGAGGTTAATTGTGAACACTAGAATTTTGTGGATTTTACAAAATATTAAAGATGCCGCACTGGCTCCGTTAGTTTGCTTAATGCCACGTAACAAAAAGAAAATCCTCTTTGGAGCATGGGCAGGACGTCAGTTTAGTGACAATCCGAAATATTTCTTATTTGCGATTCAAAAGTTTTGTCCACAAATGAAATGCTATTGGGTTGGGGAAGCTCATCTCGCTCCAATATTAGCTCAAGTGCCAAATGTAACGTTTGTCCGTAAAGGTTCGTTGTGCGCTTTGTGGCATCAACTGACGGCAAAATATTATGTGTGTAATATCAACTACAGGGAAGAAATAGGAAATTTATCAACGTGTCGGCGTGTAACAATTATTAACCTTTGGCACGGCATCCCGTATAAACATATTGGAAATCGTCAATTTAATGGGAATGGGCAAGCGTGGACATTTGTTAATGAACGAGGGCGTATTAGGTCATTCGTGAGAAGTCTCTATTTGTATTGGTACGAATGGCTTTATCCGCAAACCTCATGGACATCGGTTTCCTCTCAGAAGATGGGGGACATTTTTTGTGAATCATTTCCTAAACGATTTTCAAAAGAACGCATGGTAATGGCGGGTTTGCCCCGAAATGATTTTCTTGTGCAAAATAAAGGTAATGAAGCATTAAAGTTGCAGATTAAACAAAAGTATGCCTTGCTGTTGAATCTGTCGTTAGAGAAAAAGTGGTATCTCTACTTACCCACTTGGCGCCATGGTGAAGGTTCTGCGTTTTCTTTTATGACTTCTGATAATCGAGAGAAATATCAGGAAATGCTTCAAGCACAAGAGGCTATTTTAATTGAAAAGCAACACCCGATTGTCTTAAAGCGCCTTAATCTTGCCGGTCAGTCGCAAGGGAATCTTTTCGCATTAAGTGTAGAGCAATCTGCACAAATTGACCTTCAAGAATTACTGTTAGTCTCAGATCGACTGATTACAGACTATTCTTCGTGTTTCTTTGATTTTGCGTTGTTAGATCGTCCTTGTATTCATTTCGCCTATGATTTTGAGGAATATACGCAGAAAGACTCCGGCGTGGAATATGATTTACGAGAAATTGCGGTTGGACCAATCGTAGAAACGGAACGAGATTTACTTGCAACGATGCGATTCTCAGATGAAGAGATTTTATCTAAGCGTGCATCTAAATGGCAAGAACCCATTTCGAATGAAACAGGCCAAGCTTCCGAAATATTGTTAAAGGAAATGGGATTATGAAACGAGAATATGGAATTGATATTTTAAAAGCTGCCGCAATGTCTATGGTCGTTTGCTTCCATATCATGGGGCGCGGAGGGGTGCTTGAAGCTACTGTAGAGCAGGCAGGGACGCGTACTGTTGAGTATGGAGTCGTTAGATTATTTCATACGTTTTGTTTGTGTGCGGTAAATTGCTTTGTTAAGTAATTGATTAGTGGAGTTTGAGATGCGAATACTTTACATGGTTGACAATTTTAGCGTCTGTGGAGGGGCGCATGTGGCGGTAAAAAAACTGATTAAGAAGCATCTTCAATGTGGGGATGAGGTAGGTGTAGTACATTCAGATAATATCGGAGGAGAAATCTCTGAAGAATATAAAGGCGTTTCATTTTATCATTTCCCATTGGTTCGTTATTCTTTTCGTTGGTTTTGGCAACGTGTAATTTATAAATGTTTTAACTCTGCGGTTTATCCGTGTCAGTTAATTGATCCATGGGGGAAAATTCGAAGGATTATGCGCAGTTATGATGTCGTGTGTATTCCTTCGGAGGAGTCTTTCTTTCGCCCATTACTGATGAAAGTTGGCGCTTCAGTAAGAAAAGTGCTTTTGATTCATACGAATTATGACTTATGGCTATCTAAAGTGCCAGGGGCATTTAAGCATACGCGACGCGATGATGTGTTATTTCAAGCGGTGGATAAAATTGGAGTCGTAGGTGCAGTTGGTGCTAATCAATTGAAGGCGCGTTTTCCTAAATGTGCTGCAAAGATTTATCCTTTCTATAATTTGATAGATGTAGATGTAGTGTTTGAGAAAAAGCCTCCATGTTCGAATTCTTGTATTCGGATGATTTCATTAGTGCGAGTTGACGATAAAGTATCAAAGGACTGTGACCGCATGATTCGTGTCGCGCGGCAACTTAAAGAACAAGGATTTAAGTTTGTATGGGATATTTATGGCGGTTCAGAAAGTGTAGTTAAATGCTATCGTGAAAAGGCTACAGACATCCATGATGTTTTTCGTCTCCATGGCTATCAGTCAAATGCTATTTTAAAGATTAAGTCGGCCGACTTGATGATTCTACTTTCTCATTATGAAGGTCTACCAAATGTTATCTATGAATCTTTAATTTCAGGGACTCCAGTTTATTCAACAAATGTTGGTGGTATTCCCGAACAAATTATAGATGGAGAAATAGGGTGGTTAGTTGCAGATGATGAATTTCAAATATTGAAACGGTTGAAAGACGTTTTAGAGCATCCGCAACATATTTATGAGTGTCACGCGAAATTGGAAAGTTACACATATAACAACGCACGAGTTTGGGATGACTATGTAAAAATGCTAATTTGTGAATAGGTTTGTGATATAATTCTCTTAGAATTTTCCCAAACAGTATAGTCATATGTGATGCAGCCCTTCTTTTCCATTATCGTTCCAGTGTATAACGTGGCCCCGTACTTACGTGAGTGCTTGGACTCCGTGCTTGCCCAGACCTTTGATGACTGGGAATGTTTGTGCGTAAACGATGGTTCCACCGATGAATCCGGGGCCATCCTTGACGAATATGCAACGAAAGACTCTCGCTTTCGTGTTTTTCATAAAAAGAACGGCGGCGTCTCCGCAGCGCGTAACCTCGCTCTTGATAACGCCAAAGGTGAATGGATTGGCTTCTTAGATGGCGATGATATTTATCGGTTGGATTTGATGGAAAACTGTAAAAATGCGATTAAACGATTTCCAACTACGGAAATGGTGCGATTTAACTTCGTTAGTTTTACAGATGGTATGCAGTGTGAGTGGCCTAGTTTGTCAGGCGAAGTAAAATTTATTGATTATCAAAATAGATTAACGTCAACCCTTTGGCAGGGGGCTTTTTGGGGAAGATTTTATCATGGTAATAAAGTTAAGGATGTGAGGTTTAAGCCATACATTTTTGGGGAAGATTTGTTGTGGAAGACAGAGGTCGTTGTTAAGTTAAATCGGCTTGTAGACATTGGCGGTTGTTTTTATGGTTATCGTCAGCGGCAAGGGTCAGTGATGAACTCTTCGGTGACTTTGTGTGGAAGGCTATCTTCCTTGTGTTGGCGGTATGATGTATGGAAGATTTTAAAAGATGCAAGAAGGTGTATAGAACAGAAATTGGTGTCTCAAATAGAAGAGGGACTTACTGAACATTATAGTCGGTTGTATTTTACTACTCCGAGAAGCATTCGTGGCGAAGTGTGGTCGCATTGGATAACGGTATTAAAAGATTTAGGAGGTCAGCGAGGCATATTTTCGCGAAGAAAGTTTTTAGCAAAGCTTGTCGCTCAGAGAAGAAGTCAAGCATTAGCATTTTGTGTTTTTTATATTCCATGTTTCATAAAAAGTTTATACTGGAGAGTTGGTAGTGTGATTAATAAGGTTTTAAAGGCTTCAGTGAAGAGGTAATGTACTATGAAAACAGTTTTAACTTACGGGACATTTGATTTTTTCCATGATGGGCATAGACGCATTTTGGAAAGAGCTAAAGCATTATGTGGTCCGGGAGGGAAATTATTTGTCGGTGTCACGAGTGAGAATTATGACCGTGAGCGTGGCAAATTAAATGTTGTTCAAAGCCTGATTGAACGAATGAATCAAGTTAAGGATTCTGGGTTGGCGGACGAGGTCTTTGTTGAGGAATACGAAGGTCAGAAGATAGAAGACGTTCAACGTTATGAAATTGATGAGTTTGTCATTGGAGATGATTGGTTAGGTAAATATGATTATCTTAAAGAGTGGTGTGAAGTTGTTTATTTACCACGAACTAAGGGCGTAAGTTCTACGATGATTCGTAATGATGCCCAACGCATTTTGCGTGGTGGCATTGTAGGTTGTGGGCGAATAGCCAACCGATTCATGGCAGAAAGTCGTTTTGTGTCGGGAATCGTGTTTGACGCTGTATGTAACCCCGTGCGAGAATTAGCTGATGAGTTTGCTAAAAAGCATACGATTAAAGACGTCTATGACAACTTTGATAGTATGCTTTCTATTGTTGATGTTGTTTATGTTGCGACACCGCATCCATTTCATGCGGAATATGTTCGAAGAGCGTTAAATGCCAAGAAGCATGTCCTTTGTGAAAAACCTCTGACACTTAATTATGAAGAGGCGAAGGAGTTGTTTGCGCTTGCCGAATCAAATCACGTAATTCTTCAAGAGGCCTTGAAGACTGCGTTTGCTCCATGTTTTAAAAGGTTAGTGAATCTTTCAAAGGGTGGTATAATTGGGAAAATCCGCCAGGTAAATGCAACATTTACACGCTTAACACCTGATAAGACGCTTCGGGAATATGACCCCGATATGGGCGGAGGGGCAATTTCAGAACTTGCTTCTTATGTGCTTTGTCCAATAATTAAACTGCTTGGCCCTGCAGATCCTTCTCAAATGACGATTCATTCTCTTTGCGATGAGGGAGATAAGGTTGAAACATTTACAACGGGATTAATTAAATATCCGACTGCGACAGGTGTATTTACAGTAGGTTTATCGGCGAAGACCGAGGGCTCGCTTACGATAGCGGGAACGACAGGTTATATTTATGTGCCCAGTCCTTGGTGGAAAACTGAATATTTTGAGATCCGTAATGATATGGGGCAAACAGTTCGCCGAGTTTTTTGTCCATTTGTGGGCGACGGTTTACGATACGAGTTGGCAGATTTTGTTAAAGCTATCACAACAAATAGCTTGTCATGTGCATGGGGAGATAAGGACTCAATTGCTCTATTAAACCTCTTGCTTTCGGCAAGAGAAGGGTTCTCTTTTACAAAGATTAAAACAGATTTACATGGGTGAGAGAATGAGTGATAATTTAAATTCCGAGATTAATCTTCGTCCACTTTGGGATGCTCTTCTTGAGGTGTATGAAGTTTTTGCTGATATTTGCGAACGCCACGGATTGCGTTATTGTGCAGATGCAGGGACGGCCTTAGGTGCAGTTCGTCACAAAGGCTTTATTCCGTGGGATGACGATATTGACATTCAAATGCCGCGTCCTGATTATGAGAAATTTATTGAGATTGCAAAATGCGAACTCCCGAAGGGATATGCGTGGTTAGATAAGAATAATTGCCCTACTTACCATCAGGGATTCGGTAAAGTGATTGTTACTGATGAACAGGTAGTTAATCGTGTGGCTGCGGAGTCTAGGCTTAAACTTAGTCAAGGTGTTTTTATAGACATTTTCCCTTTGGATGGCTATCCAGATTCTTCCGTTGAGCGTAAGTGGAGGCGTATACAAAATTATTTGGTTAATATTCGAGTAAAGTTTAATCACGGATGGAGTGGAAATCCTACACTTAAGGGAAAAATAGCATATCTACTTGGAATGCTGTTATTGCCATTCAATTATAGGATTCCTACGGAGAGTGCTCGTGTGGAATTTTATGAGCGACGCGCGAAAGGGTATCCTTTTGGTTCGACTCAAAAGTGTGTATCTATTGGAATATCTCAATATTTTGATGATAAGCCATATGATTTTTGTTTCTTCGGGGTGCCCCCAAAAGTGCCTTTTGATAAGACTACAATATTTGTCCAAGAGGATGTTCATGGTTATTTAAAGGCAAAATTTGGTGATTACATGAAACTTCCTCCAGAGGATAAAAGAAAGCCTGGGCATGATACTAGCGATTATGAACCATGGCGATTGGGGTGGGATACACATACGACGAATTGAGAGAAATATGCGTATTTTAATGACTACAACCAACTCGTCCCTAATGGATGGAATTAATCGACACATTTTGTCGATTGCGCCATCGCTAAATGAAATGCCAGACGTAGAAGTGGCGGTTTGTACGACCTTTAGAGCAGGTGAGTTGAATAAAAGCCTTGAACAACAAGGCGTGAGGTGTTTTGCATTAAATGCAGAAAGCGGTCATTCATTCTGCGTGCTTACGAATTTCTTACGGGTAATGTGCGAATTTAAGCCTGACTTGTTGCATATTCATGTATTACCTCTTTTTGCGAGAGTCATTATCCACTTCTTTTATCGAAAGGTGCCATGTGTTCAAACGATTCATGGAATTGTTAGAGAGAGCGGGCTCTCAAAGATTTTGAATTGTCTGATTGACCACATTTTAGCAATTAATTTGAAGATGACAGTTTTTATCTCAAATGGAGTAAGACGACATTGTGAGAGTGGAGCGGAAAATTATTCAAATGAAAATAGTTGTGTTGTCTATAATCCGATGGATCTATGTGAGCAAGGATATTCAAAAGAAACTTTACATAATCTGTTAAAACTCCCGTCAAACACGATTCTTCTTGGAACTGCGTGCCGTATCGCAAGTGTCAAGAATCCTGTTTTATTTACGAAAGTGTTTTGTTATGTCTTGAAAAAAATGCCCTCTGCACACGCGGTCATTATTGGAGATGGTGAAAAGTATCTTTTAGATGAGATGAAAGAGGTCGTTTCGCAGTTTGACATGGCCGACCGAGTACATTTCTTGGGGTATTGTCCAAATGCAAAGGAACTCATTGCAGGATTAGATTGTTTTGTGATGACGTCACGGAGCGAAGGAATGCCGACGGCGCTTTTGGAGGCGATGGCGAATGGCGTTTTAGTAGCCTTTATGCGTGGCGACGGTGGTTTGCAAGATTTGGATGAGTTGAACCTGAATGACGGTCCTTTTGCATGTGTTGAAGATGCAGGAGATGATGTTGGACTTGCTCATAGTATTGTAAAAATGCTTGAAAATCAAAAACTTCGCGAAGGCTACATTCAAAATGCATCAAGGATATTGACAGAGAAGTTCTCTAGAAAAGCAACATCAAATATGTTGACAGAGGCATATAGAAAGGTGCTTAAGCAATGAACTCTTTTAGACTTTATCTTTATTCACAGGTTGTCCGTTGGTTGCCAGAGACACGTTTCTTTGGCTTGAAGGTCAAACTTTTGCGATGGTGTGGTGCTACAATTGGTGAGAATGTACGCATTAATTCTTCTGCTCAGTTTTTTGGCGATGGAAAGTTAGAGATAGGGGATGACGTTTGGGTCGGGCCAGGATGTTTGATTTCTCCAGTAGGTAAGGCTATCATTCAAATTGGCTCACATATTGATATTGCGCCACAGGTGATGATTTTGACTGGCTCCCACAAGATAGGTCTCACGGGTGAGCATATTGGTGGGGAAGGTTATTCTGCATCGGTTGTGGTCGGTGATGGCTGTTGGCTTGGGGCAAGATGTGTACTTTTGCCAGGTGTTACGCTTTCTCAAAAGACGATGGTTGCAGCAGGTGCAGTGGTGACAAAGTCTGTAGATGAAGAAATGGTCTTAGTTGCAGGAGTTCCTGCTGAAGTGGTGAAACAGTATAAATGACCTTCACATTTTTTACCAATTGTATTTCTCCGCATCAGTTGCCCCTCGCGAAGCGATTGATTGAGGTATTAGGTGCTGATAACTATCGCTACATTTATACGGATGCATTAACAGAAGAACGTCAACGGATGGGATGGGGTGATGCGGTTGATGCGCAATGGTGTCAACAAGGGGATACATTACACAAGGCTTTACAAGAGGCGGTTGTGGTAATGTCGGGAGTGCGGTCGCTGGATTTATTTGCGGCGCGTCTTAAGGATGGTAAAACAACGCTTTATTGCTCTGAACGATGGTTTAAGCCGCCATTAGGTTTTTTGCGTATCTTCGTGCCGTCTTATTTGAAGATGGCATTACGATTTGTACAGTGCTTTAAAAAGGATGCGTTTACCTATTTGCCGATGGGGATTCATGCTGCGCGAGACATGGCGCGTCTTGTGGGTTTCTTAACTGGTGATGTGCGGTGTCTCTTTCGTGCGCCGAAGGTAGCCTTTGAGTCGAGGCCCGGAGGTGTGATTGTGTCACTGGAGGAGGCAATTAAGGCAGGGGTACTTTCTAAGGATG
>JAEIGA010011968.1_pt1 | contig 13159 bp, 10 predicted proteins | sample 9270691 | NCBI WGS metagenome assembly JAEIGA01 (sample SAMN17057246, study PRJNA624740) | gut metagenome | biome: biome; isolation source: fecal sample | host: Bos grunniens | place: China: Xizang | collected 2019 | reverse complement strand
TCTTATGCTAATTTAAACTTAGCGGCTCGACCATTTAGTTTATTGCGGGTGTTGTTGTTCCACCAGTCGAGGGGCTCGACACCCAATTCGTTCTAAGGTCTTACGCTAATTTAAACTCAGCGGCTCGACCATATAATAGTTCGTTTGCGGGTGTTATTACCCCACTTAAAATACCGTAACTTTGGTATCAAAGTTACGGTATTTTTTAATGGAATAAATCCCTTTATTTATCAGCGGTTTCCATCTTTTCTGGTATCATTTAAATAATTATGAAAAAATTACACAAAATGGTCAAAACTGATTGATTTTTCAAATAAATTATGGTATTATGTTTTATGTATAATTATAACTTTATTATATATAAATATATAATAAAAATTTTTGGAAAATATTTCTTAAAATAGAAAGTAAAAGAGTGTTAAAACAATGAACAATATTTTCAAAAAAGACCTATACAGATATTACGGTGAAAGCGGAGAACCTTTTGTAAAAAAAGTATTTCGTCCGCTCGAATTAAAATACATATCTTTATTTAGAAAAGCAAATACTTGTAAGTTTTTACCTTTGAAACTTTTTTACATGGTTAAACTTATGTTTTTATCAAATAAAACACAAATTCAAATCCCCGCAAGAACAAATATCGGCGAAGGATTATACATCGGTCACCTTGGTCGTGTTATTATTCATCCCGATGCTAAATTGGGCAAAAACATAAATATCGCAACAGGAGTTACCATCGGCGCCGAGAACCGTGGCAAAAGAAAAGGTGCGCCTGTTATTTCCAACAACTGTTGGATAGGGACAAATTCTGTTATAGTTGGCAACGTTAAAATTGGAAGCGATGTTTTGATAGCACCGCTCACCTACGTTAACTTTGACGTTCCGGACCACAGCATTGTAGTTGGAAACCCCGGCAAAATAATTCCAAAAGAAAATGCCACCGAAAATTACATTTGCAACTGTGTATGACAACCGCTCTCAAAACAGCGGTTTTGGTCGTATACAGTTTTTGTTGATTTTATAAGAGGAGGTGTCACAGTGGCGAATAAAGATTTGCGAATAAAAAACAATTTGGTTTCTTCCCTTGTTTATCAAATTGTTCTAATATCTCTGAGTTTCATATTACCAAGACTTTATCTTGAAAATTTCGGTTCAGAGGTAAACGGAGTTCTCTCCACCATAAAACAAATTTTTATGTACCTCTCTCTTTTAGAGGCAGGCGTTGGTCTTGCCACAACCCAAGCGCTTTATAAAAGAATAGGTGAAAACAATCACAAAAGCGCCAATGAAGTTCTTGCCGCCACTCACTCTTACTATATCAAAACCGGCATAATATATCTTGCTATTGTACTTGTTATCGCCGTTGTATATGCTTATATTATACCAACATCAATAAATAACCACGTAGTTTTCTTAATAATCATACTAACCGCTCTCCCCGCTTTGTTCAGTTATTTTGTTGGCGCAAAATACAGAATACTTATGGAAGTTGACGGTAGAAAATACGTAATAAACAATGCAGAAACAATTTTACAAATTGCATCAAACTTTGGTAAAATACTTGTTTTGCTCTTGACAGACAGTCTCATCCTTATTCAACTTGTTTATTGCATAATGTCACTTGTTCAATTATCTTACCTGTATTTTTATGCCAAACGCAGATACAAATGGCTTGATTTAAGTGTTAAACCCGACTTTGAAGCAATTTCACAAAAAAACTCGGTTTTAATACATCAACTCTCGGGTATGGTATTTAACAATACCGATATAATTATCATTTCAATTCTTTGCGATTTTAAAGTCGTTAGTATTTATACTATTTACAATATTTTCTTCTCGCAAGTGCAAAACTTCATAACAAGCATAGTTTCATCCTTTACCTTTGCTTTGGGTCAAATGTTTCATATCGACAGAGAAAAATTTAACAAACTCTATAACGTTTATGAAACAGTATACATAATGGCAACCTGCATTATCTATACCTTGATGGCAGTATTCTTGTTACCCATTATTCAAATATACACAAGCGGAATAAACGATGCTGAATATACAAATCCTTTGTTATTGTTACTGTTTGTAATAATGAACTTTATTTCCAACTGTAAACTTCCCGCCAATAGTGTTATTGAATATTCGGGCGATTTCCAAAAAACTCGTTCTTACGCAATATGGGAAATGATTATAAACATTACAGTTTCCACTGCCGCAATTCTTTATATGGGAATATGCGGTGCGTTGGTTGGCACAATTGCGGCGCTTTTGTACCGTGCTGTAATGACCATTTATTATTCAAACAAAAAAATTCTTAACCGCAGTCAAATGAGCACCTATAAAATTTTGATAGCAAACGGAATTGTGTTTGGTGTGGTTATGGCAATATTCTACGTTACTACCTTTAGTAATTATTCATTTTTCAAACTGCTGCTTAACGGAATAATCCATTCAATTTGGATTGTTATCCTGTATCTTGCAGCAAACTTCATATCTAACAAAAGCGCATTTAAAACTATTTTAGAATTATACAGGGAGAAGAAAAAACAATGAGCATTCCAAAAGTGATTCATTATTGTTGGTTCGGCAAAGGTAAAATGCCCGCACTTGCTGAAAAATGCATTAAAAGTTGGAAAAAGTATTGTCCCCAATATGAAATTATTTGCCATAATGAAGATAACTTCGATATAACAGAAAACAAATATGCCTATGAAGCATATCAATCCGGCAAATGGGCATTTGTAAGTGATTACGTACGTCTTAAAGTGTTATATACCGAAGGCGGTATTTATCTTGATACCGACGTGGAACTTCTGAAACCTCTTGACGACCTTATCGAAGAATACGGTTATATGGGTTTTGACGACAAGAACCTTATTTCAACCGGATTGGGATTTGCTTGTGAAAAAGGCAATGAATTGGTTGGCGCTTTGCTTAAAGATTATGATGATATACCATTTATTCTACCTGACGGCAGTTATGACATCACCCCCTGCCCCGATAGAAACAGTGATACGTTAAAAAAACTTGGTATGGACTTTAGTGTCAATGACCAAGTATTTATGAACATTCGTATGCTTCCCGAAGATTATCTTTGCCCTATTAAATATTACACAGGAAAAAAGATAATCACCAAAAACACTTATTCAATACATCACTTTTGTGCTTCTTGGATATCAAACACCGCAAAGCGAACATTATTTGTAAAGCGAATCGTTGGTGTAAAGATGTACGATAAACTATATGGAAAATTTTTACATAAATGCAAATGGTTGGAGTGGTAAAAATGCCTGAAAATCTGTTCAAAAAACTAAAAGAAAATATTTCACCCGCTTGGAAAGTTTGTTTCTTTTCAGCGATTATTATCGGGCTTCTTGCTCACTTGTATAAAATAACCGGTTGGCTTCCAAATTGGGATTCATTGGTTTTCAGATACGACCCTCAAAATATGTTGCCGTTGGGACGTTGGTTTTTACCGGTGGTATGTTCCGTTACTTCTTTCTACGACCTCCCTTTCTTAAACGGCATTATAGCAATTGTATTTCATGCTTTAAGCGCTGTATGTATTTGCAAAATACTTAACGTGCAAAAAAAGGTTACCGCTTTTTTAATTGGCGCTATAATCGTATCTTTCCCAACAGTAACTTCGGTTATGATGTATAACTACGTGGCAGACGGATACAGTATTGCATTTTTTCTTTCAACACTTGCGGCGCTCTTTTTAACCGCTAAAAAGCCGAAATATATTTTAGCGGCATTACTTATTGCATTATCAACAGGTATTTATCAAGCATACTTAACCGTTACTATAATGCTTGTAATGATTCATCTAATTGATGAAACCATTTATCATAACGCCAATCTTAGTGCTATATTTAAAAAAGGAAGTTTAATTCTTTTGTCAGGCATTTCCGGTGTTGCATTATATGGCATAGTTCTCAAAATTTTACTAAAAATCTTTTCTGTGGGGCTATTCGACTACCAAGGAATTAACTCCACAGCAAACGTTTCAAATATCGATATCCTTGGTTCACTTTATTCAATCAAAGAAACATTTTTAAATTGCTTCTTCGACTTATCCGAAGGTTTAAACATTTACGTAGCACTAAACATTTTAGTTTTTACTGTCACTTTGGCTCACTATATAAAATACATTGTTGTAAACGGGCTACATAAAACACCGCTTAAAGTTTTAATTATTGCAATTATGGGCGTTATGCTTGTAGTGGGGGCCGGAGCACTTGCTTTTGTAAACTCAAGTGTTGACTATCATAACCTTATGCTTATGGGTTACTCGGTATTTTATTTGTTTTTCCTTATTCTTTACGAACGTGGAAAAGACACCGATAAAAAACACGCAATTATTAAATGTTGGATAATACTTCTTACCTCTATTTTAGTAATTGCAAATCAAGTTGTTATATCAAACGTCAGTTATCATAAGGCGCAAATGGCTTATGAAAAATCTTACGGTGTACTTATTCGTATAGCCGATAGAATCGAACAAACACCCAATTCAGAAAATTGCGAAAAAGTTGCCGTAATCGGTGCCCTTAATAACAGTGAAGATTATAGTGTTAATCTCACACCCGATATTACCGGTATAACCGACGGATATATAATCCGTGCCGACGATGAAACAGTAGGTCAAAGTGTTTTGACCAGCACTATTAACGATTACTGCGACAAAGATTATAAATTCATAAGCGGTGAAGAGAAAAAACAACTCTCCCAAAACGAAAAAGTAAAATCTATGGAAAAATGGCCTGCAAGAAATTGTATTACTGTTGTAGACGATATTATTGTTATTAAACTTGGTACAGAAGGTGAAAATTAAGTGATATATTTTTGTGCTGATGATTATGCGCTAAATGAGAGTATGTCTTCAATTATACAAACTTGTATAGAAAAAGGTGCACTTAATAAAGTTAGCGTGTTCCCTAATTTCGCAAAAACCGATTTAAACCAACTCAAAAATCAAAACGTCAGAATCTCTTTGCATTTAAACCTTGTCGAAGGTAAGTGTATGGCAAACAAAAATGAAATCTCCATGATTGCCAACCAAAACGGAAATTTCAAACATACTTTTATCGGATTGTTTAAATTAAATTTATCAAATGCAAAAGTACTTGAAACAGAAATTTACAAAGAAATAAAAGCACAGGTTTTGTTTTGGAAAAGCATTTTGCCAAAAGACGTGCCGTTTTGTATTGACAGCCATCAGCACACTCATATGATACCTGCCGTATTTCGTGCTTTAATAAAAGTTTTAAAAGACGAAAAAATCAATTTAAAGTATATGCGAATTCCGGCAGAACCGATTTTACCTTTTTTAAAAACACCTTCACTCTACTTTACATATAATCTTACAAACATTATTAAGCAATGGCTATTAAAATTTTTATGGTTTATCAATAAAAGTACCGTAAAAGACTACCCTGTACCCACCGCACACTTTTTTGGCATTCTCTTTTCGGGAAAGATGGATAAAAGAGTAAATAAAATTTTACCAAAATTCCAAAAACTTTCTCAAAAAAGCGGTAAGGATATAGAAGTTCTATTCCATCCGGGTTATATAACTCAAAAGACCGCCCTTTCAGAAAACGTTGTTTTCAAAGATTTTTATTTATCACCAAACAGAAAAATAGAGTTTGACTCTGTAATTAATATATCAAAAGGAAGTGTACAATAATGGCTTATATTGAACAAGACAAAGTTGACGCAAAAACAAGAGAAAAATTAGAAGCAATTATTGAAAAATCTTATTCGTCTTTTTGGATGCAAAAAAGACTTTTCGATATCTTTTTTGCAACGCTTATTTTATTATTTTTCCTTCCGCTTATGATTATAATTGCAATTGTAATTGTAATTGACGACCCAAGTGCAGGACCTTTTTATAAACAGATAAGAGCAGGTCGTCACGGCAAAGAATTTTATATGTATAAATTCAGAACAATGAAAGCCAATGCAGACCAAATGATAGACGAACTTGCAAAGTTAAACGAAATGGACGGCCCTGTCTTCAAAATAAAGAACGACCCTCGAATTACAAGGGTTGGCAAATATTTAAGAAAACTCTCACTTGACGAACTCATGCAATTCTTTAACGTTCTTAAAGGTGATATGACGTTGGTAGGTCCCAGACCTCCCCTGCCTCGTGAAGTAGAATATTATACCGACTATCAAAGATTGCGCCTTTTGGTTACTCCGGGACTCACTTGCACTTGGCAAATCTCCAAAAACCGAAACGACATTCCTTTTGAAGAGTGGGTTGAAATGGATATTGAATACATACAAACCAGAACCTATCTCAACGACTTAAAAATTATGCTTAAAACACCGTTGGTTATGCTTACAGCAACCGGACGATAAAAAAATGGAGTTTAAAAATATGAAAGTAGCAATGATTGGACACAAAGTTGTTCCGTCAAGACGAGGCGGAATAGAAAACGTCCTTACCACCCTTTGTCCAATGCTTGTGGATATGGGTGTAGACGTCACCTGTTACAACCGCTCGTCAGACAAAGTTGAAAATGAATATGTAGGAACCGTTCAAAACAATATGTATAAAGGTGTCAAAATAAAAACCGCTTTAACGCTTAACGTTCGTGGTTTTGCCGCAATGATAGCATCCTTCACTGCCGCAATAGCAGCATCTTTTTGCAATTACGACGTTGTTCATTTTCACGCCGAGGGTCCTTGCGCAGCACTTTGGATTCCAAAACTTTTCGGCAAAAAATGTGTAGCCACAGTTCACGGACTTGATTGGCAAAGGGAAAAATGGGGCAAGGGCTTTGCTTCAAAATATATTAAATTCGGTGAAAAAGTATTAGCTAAATACGCCGATGAAGTTATTGTTCTCAGTCAATCGGCATACGATTACTTCAAACAAACCTACAACCGTGAGACAACAATTATTCACAACGGTATAAACCGTCCGCAAAAAAAGGAAGCCGAACTTATAACCCAAAAATTCGGTCTTGAAAAAGACGAGTATATTTCTGTTGTTTCCCGCCTCACTGCCGAAAAAGGTATCCACTACCTAATCGATGCTTATAATAAAATCTCAACCGATAAAAAACTTGTTATTGCGGGCGACACAAGCGATACCGACGATTACGTTAAAATGCTTAAAGAAAAAGCCCAAAACAACCCCAATATAATATTTACGGGCTTTGTATCGGGTGATACTTTAACCGAAATTTACTCAAACGCTTATATAAACGTCTTACCTTCCGACCTTGAAGGAATGTCATTGTGTTTATTAGAATCATTGGCATACGGAAATGCGCTTTTATGTTCCAACATTCCCGAAAACACACAAGTTGCCGAAGACAAGGTAATCTACTTTGAAAAAAGCAATATCGACGATTTGGCAAACAAACTTGAACTGCTTTGCTCTGATGCTCAGGTTGTTGAAAAATACAAAGATGGCGTAGACGAGTTTATTTTAAATAAATATAACTGGCAAGACGTGGCACAGTCCACCTACGAACTATATAAAAATTAAAAGTAAAGGTTTTTAATATGAACAATAGAAAAGACATTGAAATGTCACAAAATTACAATGAACAAATTAAAGAACTGTTTATGGAATCTGTAGCAGATGATTTCTACAATATGTGGGCAGATACATTTGAAATTGAAGTAACCGATAAACACAACGTTACAATTGTTTATGACGGTTTGGCAGATTTTGAATACTTTAAAAACGAATGTCAACGCATTGTATCAACCTGTATTTACTCAGTAATGGGTAGAGTGCGAAAAATCAAGGTAGTAAAAAAGAAAAACAATATTACATTAAACCCAAAAACAAAGAAAAATCTTAAAGCAGTAAAATTCTTTGCAATAGGTATGGTTTTTGTTTGTATAGCAACTGCAATTATTGTAATTTTGTGTAATTACATAGGCAATAGAAATTTCAGAGAAACTTTTTACAATACAAGCAGTATCAAAGTTGACAGTCGTGTACGTGTTATTCAATTATCTGATTTACACTGTTCTTCATACGGCAAGAATAACAAAAAACTATTAGAACGTATTGAAGCGTTAGAACCCGATATAATACTTTGTACGGGCGATATGGTAAACGACGCAAAAGATGACGTAGACTTCGCTGTGGATTTGGCAACAAATTTATCAAAAATTGCTCCCTCTTACTATATTTACGGTAATAACGAAGTTCAAAGTATTTACGATTTTATACTTGGCGAAAAAGAACTTGATAAAAAGTTTGGTTTCAACCAAAGCAACCGTGATGAAACCGCTCTTTTAAAAATTGAAGATTCTTTTGAACAAAAACTCGAAAATGCAGGAATTAAAGTTCTTAAAAACGAGAAAGATACAATAAAAATTAAAACTATGACAGTTGATGTTTACGGTGTACTCAACTCTAATCCTTCATCTTTTTGGTCGTATTCCGAAAAAGCATTTTTAAATTACATAAATCAAGATACAAACAACCTTAAAATCACCGCTGTACACGAACCCTTTATTTTTGAAGAATTTTCACCTGAATATTGGGGAGATTTAATGGTTAGCGGTCATACTCACGGCGGTGTGGTACGTGTTCCCATTTTGGGACCGCTCTACACTAATGAAGGCGGTCTTTTTCCGGAACGCCAAGGCAAATTTGTTTACGGTAAATATAATACCGCAGGCAATCATTTAATAGTAAGTTCAGGCCTTGAAAACCTAAATTTACTACGCATAAATAATCAACCCGAATTAGTCGTAATTGATATCAATAAATTTTAATGTTGGGAGGGAAATAGAATATGCTAACAAATATACTTCAAAAGTTAATTATTTTGGCTGTCGTTCTTTTATTCGTATCATCAGCATCGGTAATATTATTACGTTTAAAAAACGTCAACCATTCAGAGCGAGTACAAATTTTCAAAACAGCAGAATATTTTAGCGCTTGGCTTATACTTGCTTGTTTTGTGGTTACAATGCTTTTTGGATTTTTCAATCACTACGAACTTAAAAAATCCGTTCATGCTGTTGTTGCTTTAAATTATTCCGAGGCATCAACCGCCCTCAATTCCAACTCAACAAGATACAATATGTCGGAAATAATCTGCGACGAAGTTGTTGAAAGAGCAATTAAAAATGGCGCTTTAAAAGACGTCACAACAAAACAACTAAAAAACTGTTTAGGCGTTTATCCTTGTGTTCAAGGCGGTGTTTCTGATGAATCAGAGTATCATATTGCTACTGAATTTACAGTAGAATATCACGCTTCTAAAGATACTGCTCACCTCGACTCCGAAAACGTTATCAAACTTATAACAGGTGCATATAAAGAGTATTACATAGAAAAATACACCGATAACTTTAAGTTAGACCCCCAAAAACCCGATTTTTCCAAAATGGAATATATGGATATTGTTTCATATTTCGAAAAGGAATCACAATCCATTCTCAACTATTTGTACGGCATGGCAAATAAAAATCCAAGTTTTGTTACAGAAAAAGGCAGTACTTTTAATTCTATTTCCGGAAAAGTACACCAATTCAAAGAAACACAAATCAATCAAAATTTGAAGTCCCTTATTCTTCAAAATGGATTTGTTAAAAACAAAACCGAGTATATTGACAGACTATCATATCAAAACAAAAATACCGATTTTGACCGCCGTAAAAACGCCGCTTCCTATAAAGTAAACAATAGCGCAATTGCAATGTATAGCGAAGAAATGACAAGAGTTGTTCTTGTTCCTACATGGGATCAAGCAGGTAAATACTATATGGGCAGAACAAAAGTCGGTATTGACGAACTTTCGGTTACGTCCACAAACTTCAGTAACAATGTAGCGGCAAACGAAAAAGAAATTATGGATAATAATTTAATTATTGACAAAATAACCGCTAAAAAGAATAAAACCGCCAGCAAATCTTCAGCCGATTCTTTGATAGAATATATTTATAACAATATTAAAGATTTTGAAAAAGAGGCAATATCTGCCGGAAGAGAATGTTCGCTTCGTAAAATGAATCAATGTATTGCGGTAAACGTATACGGTGTTTCACTAATGCACGAACTAAAATCCCTTGTAATATTTGCCGCTTTTGCGTATATAGCACTTGCACTAAGACAAATATCCAAGAAATTTCCAAAAAAAGTATAACGGAGGATGACAATGAAGAATTTTCAAATTTTCAGATATTTAAAAAAGCTCTTACCATTCATCGTTATATTTTGTCTTATTGCCACCTATGCTGTTTATTATAAACTTTCGGCATCTAATTCATATATTGCGTCCGAAGTTATTCATTATAATGATGAACAGGCAGAGCAGGGTCTTGCTCCCACGGGTGACAAACTTGACGTAAATGAAATCAAGTCATCGGCAGTAATGTCAAAAGTTGTTGAAAAAATGGGGCTTACAGGCGTTTATTCGGTAGATAGTCTCATTTCAAGAATAAACATCACTCCCCTTCCAGACGAAGACAAAGTGGCGCAAAAAAATGCAAAACTTGAAGAAGGCGAAGAATACATATACGAACCAAGTACATATATTGTTTCATTTGCAGCAAACAGTGGCGAAGGTGCAAACTTTGCAAGAACAATTCTTGACGAAACTTTGGACGTGTATTTTGAAGAATTCAGTCAAAAGTATGTAAACGTAGCCCCCGCAAATAACACAATCGCAAATCTTGATAAGAACGACTACGATTACATTGAAATGATGGAACTTATAGATACAAGTATCGACGAAACATTGACAACCTTGTATCAAAGAGTTGAGCAAAATAATTACTACAGATCAACCGAAACAGGCGTATCTTTTTCCGAACTTGCCGACGATTTCAACTACATCAGACAGGTTAAAGTTTCGGCAATTTTCTCAGAAATTTATAAATACCAAATCACAAAGAATAAATCTGTACTTATTTCAGACTACACAACAAGAATAGATAATAATAAAATATCCAACACAAAAGATGACAGTCTTATTGAGGATATCGTAACAGTAATTGATGCCTACGTTAAAAAGATGAGAGAATCAGGTAACACCAATATTTCTTATGAATATATTCTCGATAATCTCCACGAAAAAAATCTCCAAGAATACGTTGGTGACCAAACCGTAACTTACGACGAATTGATTTACAGTTGGAGAGACCGTAACGAAAGCAAAAAACACGCTATTATAGACTCTGCATATTGTAAATATATTTTAAATACCTTTACAAACTGTAAAGGTAAATGTGGCGGAAAGTGTGAATCTTCTTCCCTAACCTGTGCGGAAATTTACAACAAAAATTACGCCGCAAAAAAACAAAACGTTGAAAATGAAATCAATTCACTTCTCAACGAATTAAATACTCTTTACGACATCACAACCAAAACCAATAACGAATACAACAAATATCTTGGTGCAAGTTACATTTCGGTATTATCATCGGCATCTGTTAGAGAAAGTGTCAACGTAATGCTTTATACTGCTATTGCTTTCTTCTTCCTTATGGTTGTTTGCTGCGGCGGAGCAATAGTTTTAGGCAGAGCCGGAGACGTAATAAACTACATCTTCTACACCGACCATCTTACCGAATTTAATAACCGTGCATACCTTGATAAATACTTGAAGTCAAAAGACAAGAAACTTCTTGACGACGGCGTTGTTTATTGTATGGTCGATATTACCAACCTGGCACAAATCAATACCGAACATTCACGAGATACCGGTGACGAAATTATTAAAATGTTTACCGAATATATAAAAGAAGCATTCGGCAAATCTAATACTAAATACATTTATAACGGTAACGGTAGTTTTGTAATGCTTACAAAAGAATCTGATTATATCACAGTTGAAGATATAATGACACTCTTTAGAATACGACTTGACGAACGTGACGACCATAGAAAAGTTGTAATTGAGTATAAGATTGGTATTTCGGAAACCTTTAAAGAAAATAAAACCGCAAGAAGATTGCTTACCGAAGCCATTAAAAACAAAAAAGATTATACTTCAAATTTAAATAACTAATAACTGTAATAAAACTGCTGAAAGGAGGACAAATGACATGGAAAACAAACTACTCCAAAAAGTAAAAATGCTTTATTTTATGGCAGTGGCTGTAATGATGTATTATTTTCTTATAGAGTATATTGACGTTGGCTTACATATAACCTACCGCCATGCGTTTGCCCTCGTTCTTTTTGCTTCTGCAACAGTTGTCTTTATGTTCAAGCCAAATATAGCAAGGGGATTTACCGCATTTAAAGATGCCTTTATTTACAGTATTCCCCTGTTCGTCACTACAACAGTTTCATTGTTTGTGTGGTTTATGGAAACAGTTGAAACCGATGTTATCTCCCGTGGACTTTCAAGTTCGTATATATATATGAATATGTTTTCCTTTGCTTTGGGTGCGGGAGGATTGCTTTATATATTTGGCAGCCGTGCCATTTGGTATAATCTTATTGCAATTTTAGTAGCAAACCTTTTAATGATTGTTACAATTATTGCGCAAAACGGCGTTGGAATATTTTTCTCAGAGTTTATAACTCTTTTAGTAACCTTTGCCGACGTAACAGGCGAAGTTATTGTTCAAGCCGAAATTCACGAACTTGCCTTTTGCCTTGGCGCATATTTGATTTATATGCTTTATAAACCAAAGAAAAGTTTGGCGTTTTATATATTACTTGGCTTAAATGCTTTTTGCTTTTTAGCCGCGCTTAAACGTATTGCAATTATCGCAATTGCAGTTGCTTTAATACTGGGTTATATATTAAAACTTGTTGCTCATTTTAACAAAAAAATCGCAATAAGATGGGTGACCGGTCTTTCAATTTTTATTGTAGTAATATTGGTGGGTTATATTGCGCTTATTAAAGCGGGTGCATTTGAATTACTCGAAAAAGCAGGAATTAACACAAGCGGACGTGTTGAAATTTATAATGCGGTAGACGAATTTTACGAATTTAAACCGTCATTTTTAGGTAACGGAATCGGCTTTTTAACCTACCAGTTAAACTCGTCTATGACTGTTGGCGTTGCCGCCGTTCATAACGACTTTTTACAATATTTTATAGACTTAGGTTTTTGGGGATACATTATTTGGCTTTTGTCCATGACCCTTATAAGAGTATGTTATTTTGGGCGTAAAGGCAATGTAGAAAGCGCTATAATCACCTTTATGCTTGTAGTAT
>JAEIGA010011967.1_pt1 | contig 13160 bp, 10 predicted proteins | sample 9270691 | NCBI WGS metagenome assembly JAEIGA01 (sample SAMN17057246, study PRJNA624740) | gut metagenome | biome: biome; isolation source: fecal sample | host: Bos grunniens | place: China: Xizang | collected 2019 | reverse complement strand
TTTTATATATAAAAAAATGGTAGAGTCCAAATGGATACTACCATGTAAGTTGGGACTAGCCCGTATCTTTAGTTAATACTAAACTTATGTAAACTTGGTAACTCGAACAAAAATATCTTATTTTTTAATACATTGTTATAAAATGTTTATGCTATGTTAATCAATCACAATATCTATCAATATATATATATATATATATAATTTTGAAATTCAAGACCTATTTGTTAGCAAAATTAATTAGAAGGTTGTTAACAATATGGTAAATGATGAAAAAATACAAATTAAATTTGTTATTAATCTAGATCAAAAGATTGATAATTCAGAACAATATATAAATAAATCAGTTGTTTCAAAAAAAAGTAAATTTACAATAAGAGAAATTTTAATAAGTAGTATTTTAAAGTATCTTTTATTAAATAATTTTGAAAATAAAATTAATGTTCAAAGCAACCATTTTGATTTATATTGAACTGAGTTTATAAATCAAGTTAATAAATATAATTACAAATTACAAGCAGTTAAATCATTAAGAAAATGAAATAAAAAAATCAAGAATCTTAACAAAGGAGAATCTATAAAAAATGTTGCAATAATAATTACATCAGACAATGAAAATCTAATATACAACTCTCTAGTTTTTTATGTAAACATAGAAAATCCAAAAACAGAAAATTCTCCAATTAAAGTTTGATTAAGAAGAATAGAATATGATAATTTTAATTTTAATAATAGTGGTAGTATTTCAATAGAACTTGGTGACTATGGAGATCAAAATTATGAATATAATCCTGATGAATCAGGGAATTGAAGACTTGTGCTAGATAATCTAAAAGATATTTTTGATAATGAAGATTATAATGGTGACAAATTAAAATTAGAAGAATGAGAAGAAATCTTAAAAGAAATGAGAAATTCTTTTAATGATAAAAGTGAAAGTCAAAGAGACAATTTCATTTCTTTATATAAAGATCAATTATTTTTATTTTCAAAACAAGATATTAAATTAAATCAAACATATGAATTGTATGACAAAAATACAGGTGAAACCATTGAAGGCTTTGAATTTAGTAGTCAAAAAAAATTAAATGAAATATTTATAAATTATCTAAAAAAAGATATTGTAAAAGAGAAAAAAAATCTACAAGCAATCACTAATGAAATGAAAAAATTAGAACTTGAAAATGAGAAAAATGAAAATGAAATCAATGAAGAAATGTCTAAAATTGAATTGCTAAAAGATAAAGTCAAAAAATCAATTAATGAAACAAAAAATGAAATAAAAACATTTGATATCAAATTAACTAACAAGAAACAAGAAATAAATTTCAATATCAAAAAAATTCAAAAATTAGAAAATGAATCAAATATGGTTAATAACAATATTTCTTATTACAATGAATTGATATCTGATTTAGATAATAACTATAAATATATTTATAGTTTTCATGCAAGATATGAAAAAGATTTGGATGTTGCCGATATTCTTGATTCTTCTTCAAAAAGACAAAGAAATTTATATTTTGAAAGCAAAGACAAAGGTACTATTGCAAAAATAAATAGATATTACAATGCTTTATTAAATTTAAGAGAAGGATATTACAAAAATCCTTACTTTTTTGAAGCAATAAAAAATCCCGAAAATATTATCATTAATGAAAGAAAATCAATTAATGATGAAATATACAATAAATATCGTTTAAATGATAAACAATTTTCAGCTGTAAACAAAGCTATAAATACTAATTCAATTTGCTTTATTCAAGGTCCTCCAGGAACAGGAAAAACCCAAACAATTTGTTCTATAGCTGAATGAGTATTAAATAATAATATGAATTTAGTAATGACTTCATCAACACATGAAGCTATTAGTAATTTCTTTGATAGATTAAATGAGTTTAATTATGATAATCCCAATATTATTCTTTATAAATATAAGTTCTACAAAAAAAATAATAAAACAAACGAAGAATATGATGAAAGTACATTATTTGATAAATTTAAATCTAAAATAATTAATTATGTTTTACCAAAAGAAAATAACACATTAAAATTAGAACAATTAATTAATGAATATCAATCAAAATATAATGATTATCCTGATAGTTATAAGGAATCCTTACCTAAAGCAATAGTTGAATTAATTTTTGAAAATTGAGACAAGGAACCTTTTGTTGAAAAATTTTATAACAATGCTAATGAAAGAATGTTTTTTGCACCAATTTACGATATTTTCGAAAGCATGAGTGAACAATTGAAGATAGTTTTAAAAAAAGTGTCTAGCAAAAATGAACAAAATGAATTATTTAATCAACTAATTGAAGAATATGTTGAATCATTTAAAATAAGCAAACATTCAATTGAAACTTTTAATTACTATCTTGATAAAAATACATTTCAAGAAATCCGTAATTTCATCAATAAACAAAAGACAAATAACAATGACAAATTAGTTAAATTATTTGAAAATATTGAAAATAGATATCAAGAATATGAAGATCAAGAATATGAAAATGATTTTTTAGAACATATCAAATTTCACAAATTAGTAAATGTTATTGGGATAACTACAAGTGCTAATAATAAAATTGAATTAAATGGAGAGGAAATAACTCTTTATAATGAATATCCAATTGATTATATGATCATTGATGAAATTTCAAAATGTTCAACACCTGAAATTATTTCAAAAGCTATTTTATCAAAAAAATGTCTTTTTGTAGGTGATTATTTACAATTACCTCCTTCATCTGATCTTGATAATGATGTAATATTGAACCATTTAAAAGAAAAATATTACACTAATGAAGAAAAAACTAATAATGATATTAAAGAAGATATAACTAAACTATTTAAAAATTCATTCTTTGTAATTCAAAAAGACAAAATAGTTAATAATAACTATTCAGGCTTTTCTAATAATAAACCATATGAATTTTTAAATGAATCTCATAGGTTTGGAAAAGAAATAATGAAATTAGTTAATAAAATCTATCCTGAAAATGAGATGTTATTATCGCCTAATAATTTTGTTTTTAATTCAATAAAATATGATCTGAAAATAGACAATCAAAATCTTGATAATCCTACAGTATTAATAAATTTAAAAAAACCAACAAGTGAGTTTGCTAAGTATCATGAAATTAGTGATGATTTTTTCACAATTGATAATCTAGGATTTGATCAAACACGTTTTATTAAATTAAGAGAAAGTTCAACAAAACCTAACATTGGTGATGGTGCATTCAATCAATATTCAGCTTTTGTTACTTTAAACATAGTTAATAAATTAATAAAACAAAATTCAAATAAAATAAAAGAAAAAGGTATTGCAATAATTACTTTAACTAGAAATCAAAAAATTATCATTAAATATTATCTTGATAATTGTTCATTATTCAAAGATATTAAAAAATATGTAAAAGTAGATACTATTGATAATTTTCAAGGAAGAGAAGCTGATATAGTACTTGTTGATTTCATTAGAGGAGAAAAGAAATATACAGAAAGAGGAGTAGAAAAAGTTCCTAAAAGAAATGTTTCTTTCTTATCAGAAAAAGAAAGAATTAATGTTGCTATATCTAGAGCGAGACAGAAACTAATTTTGATTGGTTTTTTTGATTATTTAAAAAACTTAAATAATTATCCTTATTTCTATAAATATAATGATGAATTACATGATTCAAAAAATTCATATATTGAATGAAATGGAGAATGTCATGAATAATAAAATACAAAATATTAAAATTAAAATTTTAATTCCTTATAGATCTTATGATGACCTTAATTTAATTTATAGAAAACCAAAACAAATGAGTAAACTTGAAGCAATTATTTTAAGTTTTATTTATGTTTATTCAACTGATAAAAAATATATGACTGAATATTTCTTTGAAAAATTATATGAAAGATTGAATTTAAACAGAAATAAATGACATGATTTTATTCTTTTGATTTTAAAAAAATTATCAACTGAACGAATTATTATAAATAATCCTGATTTTAAAAATAATAATCTTTTATGTTATGAAGTAACTCTAAATGAAAATGTTGTTAATAATTTGAATGAAAATAGATTTATTAGCATTGATAGTAAAGATATAGTAGAAAATCTTACATTTAATAAAATTATTTTTGAAAGTACAGATGAGAACAAAAATCACATTATTATCAACAAAAAACTAAATGTATATCAAGAATATGGATATGAAAATGAAATAAATTATTTAATTAAATTTATAGAAAAAAATGGTATTAATAAAAGTGATGAAAATTCAATAATTATTGAAGCTAAAAATCTTGAAAATGATAATAAATATTTTTTAAATATTAAAGAATTTGATGATTCTAGTTATGATATAAAATTTAATTTGAAAGAAATAAATGATGTTCAATTATTAATTTCTGATGATAAATTTGAATTAAATTCTTTGAATAAAAACAATGAAGATATTATAAATAAATATAGAGAACACACATTAGACAACTTACTTTTCTATACTTTCAAAGAAAATGACAAATATTTAAATGATTTAGAACAAAAAGATGAATATGATTTAATACCAAATATAAATGAATATCAAAGTATTATAAATAACAAAAATTCATTTAGTAAATATAACAAAGATCAACAAAAGATTTGCTTATTAGATGGATCAATATATCAAATGAATAAAAAATGATTCTATTGAAAAACAAAAAATGATATGTCAATTAATTTATTAGTTCTTAATAAACAATCTCTATTAAATCACATCACGAATGAAATTGATAAATATATTAATGGTGAATGCATTGATTTAATAGAATACCTAAGTGAAGATGATAAAAATGTATTTAATGATTTTATCAGTAGTAAAGCAAAAGATTTTCTAACTAATAATAAAATCAAGAAGTATTATATTGAAAATGTTTTAACCAGTGAAATAGAAAATATCATAATTTGAACTTTATTAAATTTAAATTGTATTTTGCTTGAAGATTGAAAATTAATAATGAAAAAATTAAATAAAAATAAAGTTGATTCATTTCTTGAAGAATACAAAAATCAAAAAGGTCTTGAAGAAAAATTGACATATGAAAAAGTTGCATATTTAATTGAATTAAATAATCTAGAAATTTTTGAAAAATATTTTAAATTAGAAAAATTTGAAAATTTAATTAATTATTTAAATGATTTACACAAATTATCTAAAAATGATGAAATCAAGATAGATAAATTAATTGAAGATAAAAATTTATTGATAAAAAAGATCGAGAATGAAATTAAATTCAATTATGAGTTAAATAATAAATATAAAGAAACTTGTGAAAGTATAAATAATAAAATAGATACAATGAAAGGGCAAATGATTGAAGAATATTTTAATAAAAATTCAATAATGAATATTAAATTAGAATCAATTTTAAAAAAAAATGAAGACTTAACACTAGCAGATATAATTAATAAATATATAAAAAACAAAGAATTAAAAAAAGAATTACATGAGATAAAAGAAATTAGAAATAAATTTGCTCATTTAAAAGAAGATGAACTTCCTGATGAAAATAGCCCATTAAAAATATTAGAATTAATTAAAAAAATAGATGAAAAAATTACATGATTAGAAAATAATCGGGAAAGGATAAATAATGAAATAGAAAAAAATAAATTAGAAAATGGGAAAGGAGAAAAATAATGTCACATTCAATTTGAATAGAACTAGATTCACAAAATATACATGTTAATGCTTGTAATGATATTATTAATGAAATCAAAGAAATTAATAAATGAGTTGATAAATCAATTGCTAATGAAAATGAAAAATTAATTAAAGATGCTCAAAAAATTATTGATTATATTCAAGCAACAAAAAAAACTAATAATAATGCTGAGTACATATCATTTCTTGCAAGAATGGACTCTATAAGAAAAGCGATGGTAAATTTATCTAATTTTAATAAAGAAATTATTTCTAATAATTTTTATAAAAATTTAGGTGAAAATCAAGATTTTAATTTATTAGATAAAATTAAAAAACATGGTATATTAACAAATGAAGTTATTGAATACTTAAGATCAAATAATATTGCTATAACAAATACTAATTTTGATAAATATATTAATATAGTTGAAACAAATATTTTGGATAATGAAAAGATAAAAAAATATACAAAACAATCACTTGATGAAATTCAAAAACTAAATATAAGTTCGGAACTAAAACTTTCATTATCTAAAAAAATTAAAGAAATAAAAGATATCAATCAGTTAAAAGATGTTGGTGCTTACCTGGTTTCTAAAGAGGCTGAGTGAAAAAAAGTTAAAAGATTTTCTACAGATGTAGTTAATTCATTAAAAAAACAAGGTTTTGCTATTAATCAAAAAATTCAACCAATTTGAAAAATTGATGATAATGATAATATAGTATTAAAAATATCATTTATTAATTCTAAAAATAATACTGTATCAATTAATTTTGATTCAACAATGCATATAAGTTATAAATTAGGTAATTACATAGGTCATGCTTGCGAAGAAACAACTAAAAAATTATTAGATGATATTATTAAAATTGGATATACATATAAAATTATTGATATTAAAAGAGATTTTGAGCAACCAAAGTTAATGGCTCAAAGTCTAAAAAAAGAAAGGAAAAAATAATGTCTTTTTTTAATTCATTAAAACAATTAATTATTAAAATGGAACAAAAAAATATTTTGCTTGTTTCTGAAAATGTAGATGAAATAATATATTCAAAATCAGATGATTATAAGTCATTATGTGATGCTTTAAAATTAAAACCATTAGATGAAAAAACTACATTCATAGAATTAACAACTTTTATCTGTGAATGCGCAAAACAAATGAATTATAATACTATTAAATATTTTTCACCAAATCAAGGTATTGTAGATTATTTAAACCAAAATCAAATTATTGATATTAAAACAAATGAAAACAAGGATGAGTTTGACGATTTTAATGAACCATCAATTGCTAATTCATTAATTGATTTCATTGATTTAGTAAGAGATGAATATCAAAAAAGTAAAAATAATGAAAGACCAAAATCAAAAATTTTTATATTAAAACTTGGTGATGTTTTACTTGAAAAAAATGCTAATTTAGAACCAATACAATTAGCAAAACTTATAAATTTATTTATAGAATTTGAAAATGAAGAGACAAATAAATTTATAAAAACTAAGTTTAAATTTGTAATTATTGCAAGATCAACACAAGGTTTTAATCAATTTATATCTAATAATAATGTGGAATTTAACTCATTATCTATATTAGTTCCAAATAAAAATGAAAGAGAAAACTTCTATAAGATCTTTAAAAATCAATTTATAGCTTTGAAACCATCTTGCAAAGAAGTAGGACATCAAGATTTTAAAGAAGTTATTACATTAAGTGATGGGATGTCTTTTAGAGAATTATTTCAATTTTCTAAAATAAATCCATTGATTATAGATAAAGAACTTTCATTTAAAGAATTATATTCAATTGTTTCTTTTAATAAGAAAGAATCAGAATGAGAAAAAATTGATTTTGAAAGAATTAAAAAAATTAAAGAAATCTTATCTAAAAGAGTTAAAGGACAAGAATATGCTATAAAATGTGCAATCAAATCATTAATTAGAAGTTACACAGGAATGAATGGGATTGTTCATTCAATAAATAATAATAAAAAACCAAAAGGTATATTATTCTTCGTAGGTCCAACTGGTGTTGGTAAAACAGAATTAGCTAAATCAATTAGTGAATTTGTTTTTGGTGATGAAAATAGAATTATAAGATTTGATATGTCAGAATTTAATCATGAACATAGTGATCAAAGATTAATTGGAGCTCCTCCTGGTTATATCGGTTTTGATGTAGGCGGAGAATTAACAAATGCAGTCAAACAAAAACCTTTTTCTATTCTACTATTTGATGAAATTGAAAAAGCCCATAGTAAAATCATGGATAAATTCTTACAAATTCTTGAAGATGGAAGATTAAAGTCATCTCAAGGAGAAATCATTGATTTTAGTGAAACATTTATAATATTTACATCAAACATAGGTGCTACAAATCAACTAAATAATTCAAATGATGAAGCAGAAGTAAGAAAAGCTTTTATTGAAGAAGTTTCTAAGTATTTTAATGTTGAACTTGGTAGACCAGAAATATTAAATAGAATAAATTATAAAAATATAGTTCCTTTTAATTTTATTAAAGATGAAAATATTATTCATCAAATAGTAGAATCTAAGCTTAATAAAATACAAGAAAATCTTAGGGAAGAGAAAAATATAGAAATTTATTTTAAAAATAATACTATTGATCTAATAGTTCAAAAAATTATGAAATCTTATAATAGGAATATGGGTGGTCGTGGAGTTATAACAGAATTAGAAACTAATTTTGTTGATCCATTAAGTGAATTTATTTTTAATAATTTTGAAAAAATTAGAAATAATAAGAACAACAACATATTATCTAAATTAGAGATATCATTTAAAGATTCTAAATTAGACATTGAATTTCAAAATGAATAAAATCATTTAGATAGAATACATAATTATTAACAAAAGAGTTTTTCCTAATAAGGTAATCTTAATTGTTTCATATATAATACTTAATTTGTGGTTAAACCGCAGAAAGAAGGTATTATACATGGGATGAAAAATTATTGATATTGAAAACCCTTGCTTACTTAAAAGTTATATGAATAGTTTAGTTATTTATAATGACAAAAGACTAACTATACCAATGAATGATATTGATGTTTTATTAGTAACTGAAAATCATATTAATATGAGTGTTAATGTGATTAATGATCTTATTAATAACGGAGTATGCATAATATTATGTAATCAAAAGAAATTGCCTAATTCTTATATTCTTGGATACAAAATTCAACAGCAAAGTTTTATCAATTTTCAAAAGCAAATGGAATGAACTAAAGAATATAAAAAAAGTTGTTGAAAATGAATATTAGACATCAAGATGTCAAATCAGGTAAATTTGCTACATCAATTAAATTTATCTACTGATATATATGATAGTGATTTAGATTTAGAAGATAACATGATTGAAGCAAAATTAGCAAATCATTTTTTTAGACAGTTATATGGTTCAAAGTTTAATCGTAATGATAATAATTTAATAAATGCTTGTTTAAACTATGGATATGTAATAATTACCAATATGGTAGCTAGGTCCATAGCTAAAAAAGGATTAAATCATAATATTGCTTTTTTTCATGGAAGCATATACTCACCTTTTCCGTTAGCTTATGACATTGTAGAAATATTTAGAATTATTATTGATATCTTTGTTAAAGCACTATATGATAGGAATATCATTTTAGAAAAAGGTCATTTTAATAATGACATAAAAAGTTGTTTATTAGATTATATTGCTAATTTTAAGATTGAAATTAATGGTAAATGAGAATTTTTAAATAATAGTATAGATAAAGTAATTGATTGATTGTTAAATAATAATTTTAGTGATCACTCTATTCAATTTGATTATTCTTGAGATTTTCTAGAAAATGAACAAACATATTGAACAAAAAACTAGTTTTAATAGTATGCGTGTTATTTTAATGTATGATTTACCAAATGTAACAACTGATGAAAATAAATTCTATACTTTATTTAGAAATGCAATTTTAAAATTAGGATATGTCCAATTACAATATTCAATTTATTCTCGAGTTATTCAATCGAAAACATTATCAGAACAACACATTGCAAAATTAAAAAAAATTTTACCACCTAAAGGTAATATTAGGGTTTTTGTTTTAACTGAATACCAATACCAAAGATGTATGATTTTATCCGGTGAAGTAAATGAAAATGAAGTAATCAATGATGAAAGAAGATATAGGAAATTATAATGAATAGAATTAATTTAAATTATTTTTATCAAAATGTTAAAAAAACTATTGATGAAGAATCAAAAATAGTGTTTAGTAAAAATTTTCAAAATCAAATATGCTTTATTAAAAATAATAAATCTTTTTACTTTGAATATTCAGGATTTAAACTAGTTAGATCAATTAATACTAATAAATCAATTAAAGACTTAATATTTAACAACAAAACATGATGTTCTCAAATAAAATTAAATAATATAACTATTGATGCTAAAAATATTATTATTATTTCGCCATTTACTAAGGTTAAAGATATTTTATCTACTCGAGTAAATAACAATGTGCATAAATATTTAAAAGAAAAAGATGTATATAAAATTAATAATGAAATAGAACAATTCTTGCTCGAAAAAATAAAACAACTTCCACAAGAACTTATCTCATTAATAGAATATGATTTATCAAAATGTGATTTAATTAATTACATTGATATTCTTGATGAATTTATTAATAAGGATAATATAAAGAATATATTAGAAGTTATTAAGACATATGATAAAAAACCATTAATAATATTAAACGATGTAGATTATTTATCATATGAAGAAATTACTAATTATCTTCAATTTTTTAATTTCATTTATTTTATTAACAATAATTCTGAAAGCTATTTAGAAATTGCAAACTACAAAGAATTTATGATTGATTATGATTTAATAAATTAAGCAGAAATATTTATAATGTGTTAATTTTTGTATGCTAGCTTATATGAATAATAGCATGTTTTGAATATTTTTTATTTAAAAATCTTATTGCTGATAAAAATCAATATTTAAATTTTTAAAAATAAATTAGGTTTATATACTTAAAAAGCACCAAAATAGCAATAAATTTTAATAAAAAAAGCACCAAAATAGCAATAAAAAGTTAAATTTATTATAATTATCCATATTATGTCAGTTATTAAAAAAAGATTATTTGAAGATGAAATTCATGAATGATATTTAAATAATAGTGGATTATCTTTAGTTGTTAAAGGAGCTAGACAAGTAGGGAAAACTACAGGTATTTTAAATTGAGCACACAACAATAATATAAAAATGTATTATCTTGATTTGAGCAAAGTGGAACCAGAATTAATTACTTTATTAGCTAATAGTAAATCAGCAACTGATGTAATCTCACAAATATCTATTTTCACTCATGATGATTTAAAAGACATTAAGGTATGTTTTTAAACCCATCTTTTTGAACAACCCCTACAACTATAATTGGGAGTAGATGAAAAAATCCTTAATTTATTTTATTGGTGATTTTTATGTTCACTTCAAAAACCTCACTTTTGAAAGGATCATATGTATTTTTATCTAAAAAATATCATGATCTATTATTATGATTTAAATTTGAAACCAAGTTTAGGAAATTTATTAATCAATTAAATATCATAACAACTACATTTAAATCAGAAAACCAATATTTTAAATTAACTAGTCTACCTTTAATGCCTAAAACAACATGATATGGTTTTAAGAACAAGATAATCAAATTAATTAATAAAAAGATTAATAATGGTTATTTTGAATGAATTAATCATATTGGTAAATTACCAATTAAAAATAACATTACTAAAAATGTTTAATGGACCATCTTATTGAACAGGGCCGCTTCTACCCATAATTATATATTAATTTAATAGCATCAATCGGTTTCATATACCTTTCCACATAAATAATTCCTTTTATTTTTCTAATTTAGAATAATAATGATATCTACAATTGTTATATTCTTTTATAAACTCATTAAAAAGTTTATAGAAAAGTTTAATTTGTGCAATTTCATTTAATTTGGAAAAATACATATGATCCTTTCAAAGTGTGGTTTTTGAAGTGAACATAAAAATCCCCGATAATATAAATTGGGGATTTTTTCATCTACTCCCAATTATAATTATAGGGGTTGTTTAAAAAGATAGGTTTCAAAATAAATAAATTTATTTTAAAATAAAATATTAATATATAATAATCAATGTAGAGGCCCATTGGGCACACTAATCATAACTATAGGTTATGATTTTTTATTATATACAGTCTATAAGTATTTTTAAATCATTAAATCAAGTTATAATTTTTCTTACTTTTTCCTCTTTGTAGCATTCTCTTTTTATTAATTCATCAATATTTGTTTTAATTTCTTCAGAACTCATTTTTTTTGTATCAAATATTATATTTTCATTGAATGGCTTGATTTTATCCTTATTGTGTTGTATATTTTTTAGGATTCAATTAAAGAAATCTTTAATGCGTTTTCATGTATCTTGATTATTAGATAATAAGTTATTAGTAAATATTGAATAAATATCATATATGTGCCTAGTTCTTCTAACATCATCTATGTTGTCAAAAGACATTCTTTCAAAAGCAATCATTTTTTCCGCAATTAAATACTCTAATTCTACTGTATTTATTGAAAAAGATAATTCACTTTCTGTGTTTTTACTAATTATATTCAATATTGACTTCTTTTCAAATTTCAATTTTTGATTTTTAATAACACTTTTTAAATCAAAATCATAGCTATATCCTTTATAAGTAAATTGCATATTAAAATAACTTCTCATTAAACCTTTAGATGAGATATTGCTATCATTGAAATCTATAAGTTTATCATCATATAATTTTTTTTTAAAAAACATCAAGAAATCTTTCATAATATTTTTGGAAGATGCTTTTGAACTACAAAAAAAAGTTATATCAATATCTTCAGATAACCTATAAGTATTATGAAAACATTTAGAAAGCATAGTACCACCTACAAGTGATCATTCAAATTCTCTTGAATTTTGCTTTATAAATTCTTCAATAATTTTTGAAAAGTATTGCAATAAGTCATCCATTAAAATATCTTTTTGTATTAGTGTTTCAGATAAATCAAGATATTTAAATAATAGTTTTTGTAAAATTTGTTTTTTTTCCATTTAGAATCCTAATAATTTTTTTAGATATATCATTTGTGGTTTTTTTTATAAGAACAACAGAATTTGGCAAAAAATTTTTAATGTTGAATGTAGAGTGTTTGAGATAAATTGCCCAGAAATGGGGAAGATATGGGACAATGACATAGACCATCACAGGTCGCACTGATAATTAAAAAAATACTGCTTGAACTCCACTTAAACAACTATATGAGTTTGAGTGAGATATGGGATGAACAGCATCATCAACATATGACAACTGATTGCACAATACAAAAGATAGAATAGAGAAACTTACAGGAAGAAGTTTGCACTCATTCATTAATCCTTAT
>JAEIGA010011966.1_pt1 | contig 13160 bp, 11 predicted proteins | sample 9270691 | NCBI WGS metagenome assembly JAEIGA01 (sample SAMN17057246, study PRJNA624740) | gut metagenome | biome: biome; isolation source: fecal sample | host: Bos grunniens | place: China: Xizang | collected 2019 | reverse complement strand
TCAGGAGCGCTCGCGCCCACATTCCATCCGGCCCACTTCACACCCGACGGCAGTCCGAGATCAACCCACTGTCCCGGCGTCGGACGTTCTTTTTCCTTATATTCAAGCTTTACCTTGACAGCATTCTCGAAAATATGGTATGGGGGGGGGATCAAGTATATGACTTAATATTTCCTGCTGATCCACATCTGCAGGAAGCGGTCTGAGATAGAGTAGATCTTTGTCTTTCCACTTTGCTGATATGTTATCATCTGAAGTTTCAGCAGATTTCTGATGGCGTTCTGAACGGAGCTTGGTGATTGGAGCGAATGTTTTTTGACAAATGCTACTGATGTCACTTCTGATGCCTTGATATCTTTTGCTATTGCTATGAGGGTTTCCTTCTGGGCATAATTCAGCAGTGAAAGTTGTGACAGGAAGTAGTGCTCGCGTTCCTGCAGGATATTGTTGATGGTATTGTCAATGATGTCTTCAGTTATTTCAATCTCAGGTTCATTATAGGCAAAGACATTGTGAAGAGTCTGGTGGACGTAATATGTATGTCCTTCGAATATGTCATAGGTGTATGACGCAGCCTCATCTGAAATGTGCCTGTCATATTCCCGGAACGTATTTCTGATGAAATCAAGATAGATATTTTTTCCAATTCTGTCCAGATACATTTGCTCTACGCTGTTGTAGAATGGTTTTGCCGGGGAATTGAACATGTTTTCAAGCGTGTGTCTGTCGCTTCCGGCAAAAATGAATCTGCAGTTGTTCATCTTCTGTATATGGGTCCTTAGCAGAGCTTCGACATTGTTTTCCGGATAGTTTCCGATCTGCTGGAATTCGTCGATTGTACATATGCATGGTTTTTCTGCATTTTCAAGATAATGGAATATCTCGGCCAATGTAAGTTCCGGTATACGTATGTCACCTAACTTGACGTCAAATGTAGGTAGTCCGGTCATGGCATCGTATCCGAAGCTTCCTGACAATGACTTCAATATGCTGATGAATGAATCCAGGATTCTTTTGCCTTTCGGGATCAGTGTCGTATAGATCTCCTTGCTGAGCAGCAGTATGAATTCATTCAGGCTGGTAGTGGAATAGATGTCCAGATAGAAAGTGAAATATGCATCAGAGATTCCGCTCAGGTTGTATACATGATGAATCAGCTGAGTCTTTCCCATTCTTCGGGGAGAGGTAATGAGCATGTTAGACTGATTTCTGATGCATGCTTCTATTCTCGCGCTTTCTGATTTTCTGTCACAGAAATACTTGTCCGGAATGATTCCGTTTATTACAAATGGATTCAGCATAAGTCCTTATTATTTTATACAAATGTAATTATATAATTCTAATTATACAAATCTTATAATTAGATTCGCCTTCCCGGTCAATCCATCCGCGTTCTTCTCCTTGAGCAAAGCGATGACGCGGAACCTGTTGTCTGGAAGTGGTGTCCACGAGGCGGTATTCTGTATGATTGCTCTAAGATTTAGGATAATCAGCGTGGTTCACAACCCCCTAAGGCTCAGCGTTTTAACTCAGATGTATGCATGGCTGGGAAGGTAGGCGTCTGGGTTAAGTTGCTGATTTACAGATATTTGCAGAACACGCTTTTGGGCGATTTTCCGGTGCGGCATGAACAGCTGCTGCTGTCGGCTAATACACATGCACGCTGGACTGGGCGGCAGGGAGGTAGTTGATGCCCCACCAGCACATCTGCAGGAGGATGAAGTTGAAGATCAGAAGTGCGAAGATGTAGTCGTGGTCCTTCATGTGCGGACGAAGATGGATGTATAGCAGATATCCGAGCCATGTGGCCAGAGCCCAGGTCTCCTTAGGATCCCAAGTCCACCAGTCTCCCCAGGCTTCCTTGGCCCAAAGGGCCCCCATCACCATACCGAGAGTCAGAAAGGCCCATCCGATCTTTACAAGGGTATCGCATGCCCCCATTTCCTCTCTCCTTATCTCCCTGCGTCCGGACTGCCACCACAGGTAGATGGCAAAGAGCGTTACGGCTCCCATCATGGCATATGCGAACATATAGACTGCCACATGAGGCACGAACCATGGGCTCTGGAGGGCAGGCATCAGGGTCTTGCTGTGGATTTCAGGCTTGAAGATGTTGATGCAGGCGAACATGACTGACATCATCGTGCTGAAGCTCAGTATCCAGCGGAATTTCCAACGGCACCATACTATGACGCCTATGATGGAGATGAAGAATGAGTACCAGAGCCTGGTCTCGCCCTGGGTCCTCATCGGCGGACGTTCCAGACTTATCCAGAGTCCTATGATGAAACTGAAGAATATGACACTTCCGGTAAGTGATACAACCGTCGGCAGCCATGACTTTCCGGCAATACCTCTAAATGGCTTTCCTGGGCCGGGCGACCAGCAAAGTGCGGCAGCAGTGACCCAGCATATCGCTGAAGCAGCTGCAAAATATATGAAGTCAGGCCATCCGATCATCTTGATTCCTCCTTCTTTTTACGGTGTCCGGATGTGAACACCATCCATATTCCTGCGGCCAGGATGATCCAGAGGCTGCACCGGATGATGGGATACCATCCGTCCCTGACGCATTCAAGGGTGCTTTTCTGCAGGTCCTTCCTGTCATAACCTACCTGATATATCTTCCATGATCCGACTCTGGCAGGATGATTCACCTTGATGTCGACATTTCTTACCCTGCCTTTCCTGTCAGTGAGGCTTACGCGGGAGAGGAACAGCTGAGGGACTCCCTCATCACTGTCTTCCACGACGAATTCTTCCAATGTCACCATGAACGGAAGCACAACCGTTCTGCCCTCAGGAGCCGACAGGGCAGTGTGGACCGGCTTGCCGACCTCTGCAATCATGCGGGCCCTGACCTTGTCTCCGCTTCCGAAAAAGGCTGCAGCCATTGCCAGAAATACCGCACAATGGATTATGACTGCCCCGATGGGGTATCTGCGCCAGTTCCTGACTTCTTTGAAGGCCCTCATTCCGAGAACCGTGATGAAGTACAGCATGAGCAGACAGAAAGGCCATGATGACGTCAAAGACCTGCCTTGAGGGGTAAGCCCCATGACCAGAGTCATTCCCAGCATGCATGCCAGAGAAGATACTGATGCATGGTGATCGGTAAGCTGACTGACCCATTTCCACTCATCGGACTTTCCGGTGAGCAGGATGAGGACATAGATGTAGTTAAGGGCGAGCACAACGCTCACTGGATATGCTGTCCATCCGGGATTGATGTTCCCGAACATAAACTGCAACGCTGTGCCTGCAGCAATAAGCAAGGCACAGCGTATAAAGGCTCTTGACCAGCCCCATTTCATCTTTATGCAAGTTTCCATTGTTCGCGGAGCAGCTCGACTGCAGCTGGTACCGTCACGTTCCGGTCACCGTTGGTTCCGCACTCAAAGCTGATGTATTTGTCATAATTCATCTCTTTCAGTGCCCTCATTCCGTCGATATATGTGTCGAGTTCTCCGTCTTCACCCGGCATTTTTCGTTTGCCGCGGCTTGCAACGTGCACATGCTGGAGATATTTCCCAGCAGCCATGAATGCCGCATAATCGGAAGTCTCCTCCTGCATATGCCAGAAATCTCCCATGCACATCACTCCGGCACTTCTGGAGTCGCGGCAGATGGCAGCAGCATCACCCACGAGGCGCAGATAGAATGCTTCCTTTCGGTTGAGCGGCTCAAGAATCACGGTCGTGCCATGCTTGAGGGCATATTCTCCGAGTTCATGCATCTGCTCGCAGAGATAATCGCGTGTTTCGAGGGTATGCGGCTTGACAGGCTTCTGTCTGTTGAAGGCCGGTACCATGATGACACCTGTAGATCCGAGCTCTCCGGCAGCAGCGATGATCTCGCGCATTGTAGAGTCGAACTGTGCCTTGACTGCGGGGTCTTCTGCGAGAATGAATCCCTCAAATCCGGCACAGATCGCGCTGACTCTGATGTTTCTTCCCCTCAAGGCCTGTTCAAGTTCGTTGACTCGTGCTGCAAGATTGCGGCCGTTAGGTTCAAATCCGACGATGCCGAGATTCTCCATATAGTCCAGTTTCTCGTTCAGGCTCTCTCCAGGGGCAATCTTTTCCTGGAACGAGAGTTTCAATTCAGTCTTTCTGCCACCCTTCTTTGCCGGTGCTGCAACTGCTGAAAGAGGGGATGCTGCCAGAGCAAGGCCGGCAGCTCCCAGAATGTTGCTTTTGAGGAAGTCTCTTCTATCCATGACTATTTTGCTTTACCAGGAGTCTGAACGGTATGCTGTGACATATCCACCGGGCCGAGTTCCAGCTTTTCCGGCATATAGTCGAGAGCCGACTGGCTCATCTCGTCCCATGTCACGGTCTGTCCTGAATATGCAGACTCACGTCCCATGACGCCTGCAAGGCATGAAAGAGCACATGCTGTAGCCTCATCGAGACCTTCGCCCTTGCGTATGTGGTTGAATGCATCAACGTGCTCGAGGACATATGGGTTATGCTGCTTGAACAGCGCTTCCTCCTCTTCCTTGTTGTATTTCCAGATCACATTGCCCTGAAGGTCCTTGATCTCATGGTCGAAGCTGTTCCATGAACCCTTTGTTCCATATACGATCTCACCCACGGCGTTGCTGCATCCGTCTATCTGACGGCACATGCTGTGCAGATGTACTCCGTTTTCCATCTCGAAGTCCACGCTGAACATATCATACTGGTCTCCTGTGATACGACGGTGACGCGCTCCAAATCCGGTAGCCTTTGCCACCTTAAGTCCCGACATCCAAAGGAATACATCGATGTTGTGAACGTGCTGCTCGACGATATGGTCTCCCGAAAGCCACTTCCAGTTCACCCAGTCGCGGATCATCCATTCGGTGTCGCTCCATCCCTTCTGACGGTTCTTGTACCATAGCATGCTCTGATTCCAGTATACGTTTCCTCCGGTAATCTCACCGATTATGCCCTCAGATATCTTCTGGAAGGCCTGGACATAGGCACGGTGATGGTGACGCTGTGTTCCGCAGACAACCACGAGATTTCTGGCCTGAGCCTGCTTTGCGGTCGCCATGATTGTCCTGTAGCCCTTAGGGTCAACGGCGATAGGTTTCTCGAGGAATGAGTGGACACCCTTTTCTGTAGCATACTTGAACTGCTCCGGACGGAATACAGGAGGCGTGGTATGGATCACATAGTCCACTCCTGAGTCAATGAGCTGCTTGTATGCATCGAATCCGATGAAGCATTTCTCGTCAGGAATATCCTGTCCGTAGTTTTCCTTTATCTTCTTGCGGAGTGATTCCAGTCTGTCTGGGAATACGTCAGCAAGTGCAACGATCTTCACGCCGTTTGCAGCCTCCATTACGTTCTTCACCGCTCCCGAACCACGGCCGCCGCATCCGATTACGCCGACTCTGATCTCGCGTCCGTCTGCCGCCATGTCCGGCATTTCAGGAATATAATATGTGCCGGCCTCTCTGAGCGGAGTATTCCCAGCCTTGTTTCCGCATGAAGATACCAGGGCTGCGCCTCCGATAAGTCCGGTCACTCCAAGAAGTGTTGATTTCTGAAGGAAGTCCCTTCTGTTCATCTCTTTGTTGCTCATAGCTATATTATTTATTGATTATTAGTCTTAATGTCTTCCGGAACCTCGCATACGACTCTGAATCCGATTCCCTTCACGTCAGAGTACCACCAGATGCTCTTCGGGTTCTGAGGATCGGTCCTGAGCCAGTCGTCGTGCCTTGTGTGACTTCTGGCAGCCGTTCTGAGTCGCGATGCGTCGTCGTTGTAGTGACCTCCTCGCACCACATGCTCGGAACCCTTCTTCGGTCCCGCAGGGTCGATCACTCCATCCTGAAGAGACTCATATGCATCCTCGGCATACCAGTCCGAGCAGTACTCCATCACGTTTCCGAGCATGTTCTTCAGACCGAAAGGATTGGCCTTCACTGCGTCCGGACCCTGTGTGCGGTTTGCGCTGTTGCCTGCATATACCGCATAGGTGTTGATTCCGGTTGTGTCAGGCTTGAATATTCCTTTCATGAATCCCTCGCTGGAGAGCTTCTTCGGGTTGCCTTCGAAGAAGAAAGGTGTGTCTGTGCCGCCTCGGGCCGCATATTCCCATTCCGCCTCAGTCGGCAGACGGTATTTCCTGCCGGTCTTGAGAGAGAGCCACAGGCAGAATGTCTGCGCAGAGTAGTGGGTCATGGTGATGGCCGGGCGGTCTCCCATTCCCCATCCCTGGTCAGGAAGTCCGAACGGTGGGGTAGGGCCGCTTACGGCGTCAATATCCGCACGTGAATTGTTTTCATATATTACAGAAGGAGGAGTGCGTCCCTCTGACATGGTTTCCGAATAGAAGGCCCAGAACTGGTCCCATGTAACTTCGATTTCGCCCATGAAGAAAGGTGATATCCTGACCTTGCGCTGCGGCCCCTCGTTCTCCTCTCTGAAAGGTTCGTTCTTCGGACTTCCCATCATGAACTCTCCTCCCGGAACTGCAATCATGCTGATGGCTGCCGCGGTGCCCGGAACCGTCTCGGTGAAATTCTCGAATGCGGTAACCTCTGCAGCTGAGGCATAGATTTCGCCGGAAGGCTTGAATGTCTCCTTGAGCGTTCCGTGCTTGTAGTTCGGGTTGTAATGTCCTGCGTCAAGGTGGCAGCTGATGCACTGCAGGTCGAGCTTTTCCTCATTATCTTCATAATAAAGATGTGCCGTGATGCCGTCATCGCTGATTCCTTCAGGAAAGAGGTTTATATGACATTCCTTGCAGGACTCGTTGTATACGATGCGTGAAGCATATTCAAGTTCGCCCTTCCTGTCCCAGTCGATGGATTCCGCGTCCTTGGTGAGGTGGGACCACAGATCCTTTATGCCTGTTCTGGCCTTTGCATAAGCATGTCTGAATGTGCCTTTCGGCGGAAGATGGCATGCAGCACAGTCAGTCTTGGTTCCGCTGCCGTTGAGGTAGTGGTATGACTGCTTGTAACTGGCATCAGACTGAGGGTGCGCGTGACATGACATGCATGAATCGTTGGATGAGCTTCTTGTCCAGACGGAGTTGAAGATCACCATCAGCGATATTCCGACGACCAGGCCGCCAAGACCGGCGAGCAGATATTTCTTCTTATGCTTTCCCATTATCTGTTATTTGAATGTTCCGGCCAGTTTCTCTGCCAGAGCGATGAATGCCAGTCCGTCAGGGCGTGACGAAAGTGCGGCAGGCTCGCCAGCATCTCCTCCTTCACGGATGCTCTGTACGATAGGTATCTGTCCCAGGAGAGGAATGTTGTATTTCTCCGCCATACGTATTCCGCCGTCGCGTCCGAAGAGATAATATTTCTCCTCAGGATGCTCGGCAGGGGTGAACCATGCCATGTTTTCCACGAGGCCGAAGATAGGCTTGTTCACGCTCTCGTTGCGGAACATGTTGACACCCTTCTCCACATCTGCCAGGGCTACGTCCTGAGGCGTGCTGACGATGACCGCACCCTCGAGCGGGATGTCATGCACCAGGCTGATATGAATGTCACCTGTTCCCGGAGGCATGTCGATGAGCAGGAAGTCCAGCTCGCCCCATCTTACCTGCAGGATCATCTGCTTGAGGGCGTTGCATGCCATAGGACCGCGCCAGATCAGAGCCTGTTCCGGCTTTGCAAAGAAACCGATGGACATCCATTTCACACCGTATTTTTCCAGAGGGAGTATGACTTCCTTCTCGCCTTCTGCGATTGCATCAGGCATTTCGGTTTCGGTTGCTGTCATTTTAGGGACGGAAGGTCCGTATACGTCTGCATCAGCAAGGCCGACCTTGTATCCGAGGCGTGCCAGTGCTATGGCCATGTTCACGGCGACCGTCGATTTGCCGACGCCACCCTTTCCCGATGCTATACCTATGATATGCTTCACTTCTGCCAGCTCCTCAAGTCCGAGATCCAGTCCGGCCTTCTTCTTCGGAGCCTCTTTGATGACTGTATTTATCTCCACTACTGTGCCTGCCGGAGCATTTCTGATGATGGAGGCCTTTGCGCTTCCTATCAGGTATTCCGCAAGCGGGTCGCGGTGCTTTGAGAAGGACATGGTGACGGTCACCTTGCTGTCTTGCGCCTCTACCTTCTCTACCATGCCCAGCTCGACTATGTTCTTGTCTCCCTTTGCAGGGTGCTCCACTTCCTGGAGCCATTTCATTATTTCGCCTTCTGTTATCATTTGATAGGTTTTATTACTATTTTACAATCTTCATTTCGTCAACAAGGTGTTTTGCACCTCCGAACTTCTCGATGATGAAGAGTACGTATCTGATGTCCACATTGATGCATCTCTGGAGGTCCGGCTCAAACATCACGTCGCTGCTCATCGACTCCCAGTTGCCGTCGAATGCAAGTCCTATGAGCTGTCCCTTGGCATTCATTATCGGACTGCCGGAGTTTCCTCCTGTGATGTCATTATTGCTGAGGAAGGCCACCGGCATCTTGCCGTCTGTGAGGGCATATCTGCCGAAGTCTCCGGTCTGCCACAGTTCCTTGAGTCTTGCCGGCACCACGAACTCCCAGTTGTCCGGGTCTTCTTTCTCCATGACGCCATCAAGAGTCGTGTAGTATCTGTATATGACAGCATCCTTAGGAGAATATCCGCCGACATTTCCGTATGTGAGACGCATAGTGAAGTTTGCGTCAGGATATGACGGCTCTCCGTCCTTCCATTCAAGAAGACCTTCAGTATAAAGTTTTCTTGCTGATGCGAGTGCTTTGGCCGACTTCTGTGCCTCGGTCTGTGCTTTCATGCATTCTGCGTAGATGGACTTGCCGACCACTGCTGCAGGGTCATCGAATATTCCGGTGCCTTTCTGCTCTATGGCAGCCTTCAGGTTTTCCGCAGATATGAAGTCGCTTCCGTAGAAAAGGTCATCCACGAACCCGGCTATATCCATTGTAGCGAAGTCTGCATCGATATCCTTCAGGTAATTCTCAGATTCTGCATTTTCCCTATAATACGTCATCATGGCTTTAGCGACCTTGACGTCAGTGCCCACAGAATAATCCGCGTATGCCGGGACGAGGGTTTCATATGCTTCCATCAGGGCGGCGGTTGTGTCCTTTCCGCTGCGGAGATTCCTCTTGAAGAGCGTGTTGAGGTTGTTTGCAAATCCGGTCAGCTCGATCTTATATACTGATTCCAGAGCTGTGGTAAGAGCCAGGTTTGCCTTGCGGCCTGCTTTAATGCCGGCAGAAAGGTCGTTCAGCACATTGCCGTACTTCTGCTGGCGCTTTCCCTTGCGGTCACTGTTGACCCATGTCATGAACTGGGCTTCCTCCCTGCTTGCTCTTCCTATGATGTCCAGTTTGTCGAAGGCCAGCTTCATGCCCTGCCATTTCTTCCATCCGTTGGATGAACCTGAATACTTGCTGGCGTACTGGATCTTTATCTTGGGGTCTGCAAGCATGTCTTCCAGGAGCACGTTCTGGCGTACTGTCCTGGCTGCGATGCGGATGTCGTTCTGCTCCAGCTGGAACTTAAGCTCAGGTGATGTCTGGAAACGTGTTGTGCGGCCCGGATATCCCATGATCATGGTATAGTCGCCTTCCTGTACTCCCGCAAGAGAGACCTTGAGGCAGTTCTTGCTGCGGTAAGGAACATTTGTAGCGGAGTATTCAGCGGGGTTTCCCTTTCTGTCAGCATAGATTCTGAACATGGAGAAGTCACCTGTATGACGTGGCCACATCCAGTTGTCGGTGTCTGCTCCGAACTTTCCGATGGATGAAGGCGGTGCGCCTACAAAACGGATGTCCTTATATGTCTTGGTGACGATGAGATAATATACGTTTTCGTTGTAGAAAGAGGTGATTCTTGCCTCGCAGTAAGGATTCTGCTTCTCTGCCTTGGCTATGAGTTCTTCCATTGCAAGGTTTATGGCCTCAGCCACGATAGTCTCCGCATTGTCCATTCCTTTGCTGGACTTGAGTGCCTTTGCTTCTGCCTTCTTCAATGCCTCGGTCACATCCTGCATATATTCCAGGAAGGTCACGGTCAGTCCCTTGCATGGAAGCTCTTCGCTGCGTGACATCGCCCAATATCCATCCTTGAGGTAGTCATGCTCCACTGTGCTGAGCTTCTGGATATTGCCATAGCCGCAGTGATGGTTGGTAAGGAGAAGTCCCTCATCGGACACCACTTCTGCCGTACATCCTCCGCCGAACTGCACGATCGAGTTCTTGAGCGAGGATCCGCCATCCTTATATATCTTGCCGGGCGCAATCTCGCATCCCGCCTCCTTCATAGCCTTGGCATTCATCTTCTTGATGAGAGGAAGCATCCACATTCCCTCATCTGCCCTGAGTGATCCGCACAATACCACCAGCGCGGTCAAAGTACATATTATCCTTTTCATATCTCGAGATTTGACAATAACTCACAAATATAATGAAATTTCCGGTATTGTACTAAATCACAGAGAAGTGTTGAAACGCAAATTCGTGCAGCTATGGTATTCGAAGCCATATATGATTCAGAACAGCGTCGGCTCGAGCTGCTTGAGATGGAAGCTCTTGCGGTGGTGAGGGGTGTAGCCATGGTCTATGATGGCCTGGATGTGGGCGGGAGTAGGGTAGCCCATGTTCTTGTCCCAGCCGTACTGAGGGTATTCCAGAGCCAGTTTCCTCATGTATTCGTCCCTGTAGGTCTTCGCCAGGACAGAAGCGGCGGCGATAGGGACGAATTTTCCGTCTCCTTTGACCACACATGTGTGGCCGATGTCTTTATATAAAGAATATACTTCTTCCGGGATCCGGCTGTCTCCCGTCATTCTGTATGGCTTGAACCTGTTTCCGTCGATGAGAAGGTGTTCCGGTCTGGTTTCAAGAGACATGACTGCCCGCCACATTCCGCAGATGGATGCATTCAATATGTTTATGGTGTCGATTTCCTCTGCACTCACCTCCGCTACAGCCCATGCGACAGCTTCCTGTTCTATGATAGGACGCAGTAATTCTCTGGCTTTTTCAGTCATCTTCTTGGAGTCGTTGAGAAGAGGATGGTGGAAGTCCTTCGGCAGGATTACTGCAGCGGCGAACACAGGACCGGCCAGCGGACCTCTTCCCGCTTCGTCGCATCCCGCTTCTATGAGGTCGGGATGCATGAAATTCAACAGATGATACTCATTGCGCATTCTGCAAAATTACGCAATCTATTTCACCTCGGCAAGGCTTCTTTTGAGCATTGATATGATTTCGTCCTTGCTTCTGATGACTTCGTCCTGAGTCCGGATGGTCTTCTCCAGGTCTTCAATCCTCTGCTCCAGATTTTCAATGGTTTTTCTGTATTCCTTCAGAGTATTGTCCGAGGTGTGCCCCTGTACCTGTGCCGGTCTGTATCCCAGGATTATTTCCTCTGCGGATGTGTCCAGAAGCGTTGCAATCCTGGTCAGGTTGCCGTTCATTATGGAGGTGGCCCCTTTTTCGAGGTCACGGTATGCAGTCAGGGATATGCCCAGCCTGAGGGCCATCTCTTCCTGTGTGAGTCTGCGAGCCTTGCGTATCTTACGGATATTGTTCTTGATGGAAATGTTGTCCATACCCGTCGGTTGATTTGGTTGATGGGCAAAATTATCCTCAAAACCGGATGCGTATAAACAAGAAAATCCGACGAATCGCAAGCAAATCCGTTCAAAAAAGAGAAATTAATTCAAAAAAAAGAAAAATGTGACGGAATTTCCGCGACTTTGGAGCTCGTATTCTTGCTTTTTCCGATGATGTCTGTGAGATTTGCAGGAAAAGGACAGCTTTATGGATAAGGAGATGTGTTACGAAATGCTTTGCTCCGGCATTTTCGGAAGGAGGGCACAGAAAGCGGGCAGACGGGCGACATTCAGGGATATATGCCATGAGGCTGGAGTGGACAGCACCCTCATGGATAATCTGCTTTATGAAAGGCTGGGCATGTCCGGATGTGACCTTTTGGATGCGCTCGATATGGCCGGACGGGACTCCAAGTGTTAAAAAACGTGGCGGATATATTGATATTGTGACTTTGTTTTATTAGATTTGCGAGGATGTGTCTTCCGAGACACTGTAAGAATCACAAAACAACACAATAACACACAGAACTGATGAAAGCGTATTCAACTCAAAACCTCCGTAATGTGGTTCTGCTTGGCAGTACTAAGTCAGGTAAGACCACGTTATCTGAAGCGATGCTTTACGAAGGTAAGGTTATCGACAGGCGTGGAACCGTAGAAGGTAAGAACACCGTTTCTGACAACGCCGAAATCGAACAGATCAATCAGAGGTCAATCTATGCGACTCCGCTTTATGCAGAGTTCATGGACACCAAGTTCAATATCATCGACACTCCGGGTGCTGACGACTTTGTGGGCGGAGCGGTTTCTGCCTTCAAGGTATGTGACACAGGAGTGCTTGTTGTAAATGCACAGCAGGGAGTCGAGGTCGGTACACAGATTTTCTCACGCTACGCAAAGGAGTATGGTATTCCTATGATCGTGGCTGTGAACCAGCTCGACGGTGAGAAGGCTTCTTGGGAGAACACCCTTGAAACAATGAAGGAGTCATTCGGTAACAAGCCTGTAATAGTACAGTATCCGGTTGAAGTAGGTACTGGATTTGATGGCTTTATCGATGTACTTAAGATGAAACTTTATCGCTTTGAAGGCGATACAGGTAAACGTCAGGATCTTGAGATTCCAGCTGACCGTCTTGAGGAGGCAGAGGAACTCAGAAATGCGCTTATCGAGCGTGCAGCAGAGTATGATGATACTCTTATGGAAACATTCTTCGAGCAGGGCTCGCTTTCAGAAGACGAGATTAGAAAGGGACTCGGTATCGGTATCCGCGAGGGTGCAGTAATGCCGATTTTCTGTCTTTCTGCAAAGAAGGATATCGGAGTTAAGCGTCTTATGGAGTTTACAATCCGCACAGCGGCTTCTCCAGCAGAACGCAAACTCGTTACAAAGGACGAGAAAGTTATCGAGTGCAAGCAGGAAGCTCCTGTATCACTCTTTATATATAAGACAGCAGTTGAGCCACACCTTGGTGAGGTTGCGTACTTCAAGGTGATGTCAGGTGAACTTACTGAGGGTATGGACCTTGAGAACCCTGAAACAGGTGACAAGGAAAGAATCTCTGCAATTTATGCAGTTGCCGGTAAGAAGAAGGAGAAGGTTACAGACCTTAT
>JAEIGA010011965.1_pt1 | contig 13160 bp, 8 predicted proteins | sample 9270691 | NCBI WGS metagenome assembly JAEIGA01 (sample SAMN17057246, study PRJNA624740) | gut metagenome | biome: biome; isolation source: fecal sample | host: Bos grunniens | place: China: Xizang | collected 2019 | reverse complement strand
GGGATTACTTTTCAGATACACTTCAAGATTATTGGCGGTTTGTTTGCCAAAGGTTATCTTGCGAATGTCGCCGATTGAATAGGATTTAACTTTTCCTCCTCCATGTAGAGTGAGATACTTCGGTGTGTCGGCCATCGCCACGATGGCAACAGACAAAAGAATTAAGGTAATAAATTTCCTCATAAACTTTTCTTGTTTTGTGTGCCTCCTGTATCCCCTGATTTGGCGATTAATATTTTTTTGATCTATAAAATGCAAAAACGTGGGATACTGCTCAGTTTATCATCAAAGAGGCATCGCCAAACGCCCTAACCGAAATAAACAGCCCACCCCACGCCATACCTATATAATGCACCCTACCTATGGGGTGAGTATAGGCACGCATAGGCGTTTTATGACCGCTTAATCCTTCGGTTGATGAAAATTGGCGATTTTCTTTGATAGGATAAAGCTGAAAACGCTTTCACTAATATGTCTCCAATGGGGAGGGCAACACTCTGCCACCCACAAGATTGATGCAAAAGTAAGAATTAAAAAGGGAAAATAAAAGAAAACAGAGATGTTTTATTTAATTAGCCTAAATTTTCAAAATAACCTGATTTTATTTTCTATTTTGATATTCTTAAAATCATAAAAATAGTAGTAACTTTGCAGTATGATTTATCCCGATAGTTTTGAGAAGAAGATAGGTTTTGCTGCTGTGCGTGACATGGTGGCAAGTCATTGTAGTTCTACTCTTGGCAGTGAATATTGCCGAGAGATGGCTTTTTCTACCGATTATGATGTAGTGAAGCGATTGCTAACCTCAACAAGTGAGATGAAAACAATCATCGCAGGAGATGAGACTATCCCTCTTGAAAATATTCATGATGCAAATGAGCAACTTCGCAAATTGCGTGTGCCCGGGACATTTATTTCCGCTCCCGATTTGCTACGCATTCGCCAATCACTCGCCACAATGGCTGCCGTGTCATCGTTTTTCTCGCATCATCGCAACGAAGATGGCATAAGCCCCTATCCCACTCTCGATACCCTTTCTCAAACGCTTATCGTATTTCCTTACATCGTTTCAACCATTGACCGTGTTGTCGATAGATTTGGGAATGTAAAAGATAATGCAAGTCCTGAACTTGCCGAGATACGCCGAGCACTTTCGGCTATGACCGGAACAATCAACGCAGCAATGCGTCGAGTGATTTCGCGTGCCACAAAAGAGGGATATATCGAGGGGGACACTACTCCATCGGTGCGTGATGGCCGATTGGTAATACCTGTATCGCCAATGTATAAACGCAAAATAAATGGCATTGTGCATGACGAATCGGCATCGGGGAAAACTGTATTTATCGAGCCTGCCGAAATAGTCGAAGCAAATAACCGTGTGCGTGAATTACAAATGGACGAGCGTCGTGAGATAACACGAATACTCACTCTCGTTGCCGACGAGATGCGTCCACTTGTTGATGAAATGCTTGTGAGTTACGCTATTCTTGGCGAATTTGATTTCATTCACGCCAAAGCAATGTTTGCTCAAGAGATTGGTGGCGAGCTGCCATCGTTGAGCGACAACCCCGAAATGGAATGGTATCACGCTTGCCACCCCGTTTTGTTACAATCACTTGCCCGACAAGGGATAGAGATTGTGCCACTTGACATTACTCTAACTCCCGAAAACCGATTATTGATAATTTCAGGTCCTAATGCCGGAGGTAAATCTGTGTGCCTCAAAACGGTTGGCACTGTTCAGTATATGGCACAATGTGGATTGCTTCCACCTCTATATGAAAACTCTCATATAGGTATTTTTGACGATATTTTCATTGACATTGGCGACGACCAATCGCTCGAAGATGATTTGAGTACATATAGCTCTCACCTGAAAAACATGAAACATTTCATTGCCAAAGGCCGCAAATCAACATTGGTGCTGATTGACGAATTTGGAGGAGGTACAGAACCTCAAATAGGTGGAGCAATAGCACAAGCAATCCTCAAAGTGTTTAACGACAAAGAGATGTGGGGTGTGATTACAACTCACTATCAAAATCTTAAACATTTTGCCGAAGATACTCCCGGACTCATAAATGGTTCAATGCTTTATGACCGACATTTGATGCAACCACTATTCAAATTGTCGATAGGCAATCCCGGCAGCTCATTTGCTGTTGAAATTGCCAAGAAAATTGGTTTGCCAAGCGAAATTATTGCCAATGCTGAAGAAATTGTGGGTAGCGATTACATCAACCTCGACAAATATCTGCTCGACATCACTCGCGACAAACGCTATTGGGAAAATAAGCGAACAGCCATTCGCCAAAAAGAGAAAAAACTCGAACATCTGCTCGAACAATACGAGAACGACGCAACTCAACTTCGTGAAAAACGTCGTGAAATCATCAGCGAAGCACGTGATGAGGCTCGACGCATTCTCGATAGCAGTAACGCTTCAATCGAGCGTACTATCCATGAGATAAAACAAGCTCAAGCCGAAAAAGAACGTACTATCGAGGCTCGCCGCCGCCTCCAAGAGGAGAAGAAGCTGTTGACCAAAGAGGGAAACGATAAAAATGAGCATCATTTGCTCAAAAAAGCACCCAAAAGTAAAAACAAACAAACTTCACAACACAAAAAGGAATCGGAACCTATATCGGTGGGCGATAATGTGAAGATGGACGGACAATCAACCGTTGGAACAGTTATGGAAATCAATGGTAAAAATGCTCTTGTGGCATTTGGCGTACTGAAAACCACTGTAAAACTTGACAGATTAAAACGCACCATTGCACAACCTCAGTCGGGAGCAAAAAAGGCTTCATTTGTAAGTGCATCTACAACTGACAAATTGCGTGAACGTCAATTAAATTTTAAGCAAGAGATTGATGTGAGAGGAATGCGTGTTGATGAAGCAGTGCAAGCAATTACATACTTTATTGACGATGCGATTCAATTTAGCATCAAACAAGTAAGAATACTTCACGGAACAGGCACAGGTGCATTGCGTCAATATATTCGTCAATATCTCGACTCGGTAAATGAAGTGAAATCTTATCGCGATGAACATGTGCAGCTCGGAGGTGCAGGTATTACCGTAGTTGTATTAGAATAGCATCGCAATCTGATAAACAATAAAGGCTGCTATCCATGCAACTGTTGTGTTATACACCACAGCAAATGCACCATATTTCCAACTGCCGGTTTCTTTCACTATTGCTGTGATTGAGGCAATACAAGGACAATACAACAAAATAAACACCATAAAACTCAATGCTGATGCACTAGTAAAGTCAGGCTCTCCGGTTGTAGGCGAAAGAGCTTTGAGATGTGCCGACAGTGAAGCGTCGGTCATATCTTCTTCTCCAAAGTCGGAATAAAGAACTCCCAATGTTGAAACAACAATCTCTTTTGCAGGCAAACCGGCTATAGCCGCCACCGATGCACGCCAATGAAATCCGAGTGGTTCAAGAACAGGATTAATAGCCTTACCCATCATTTCAAGATATGAATCTGTTGCCGGATTAATCGTTGCTTCATCTTGAATTACACCCGTTTGATGTTCAGTCATTTCATTGTGCATGGGGAAATAGTTCAATGCCCACACAATGATACTTGCAAAAAGGATAATGCCACCCATTTTCTTTAGATATTGCTGCCCCTTGCTCCATGTGTGGCTCAATGACATTTTCATTGATGGCATACGATATGGGGGCAACTCCATAACAAATGGCGTTTCATCGGCTTTGAAATAGAATTTCCTCAACATTTTAGCTGTAATTATTGCTACCAATATTCCCAAGAAATACATTGAGAAGAATGCTATTGCTGCATATTCGCGAAAGAATGTTGACACAAACAGCACATATATAGGTAGTCGAGCCGAACATGACATAAAGGGATTTATCAATATCGTTATCAACCTGCTGCTACGGCTCTCGATTGTCCTTGAAGCAATAATGGCAGGAACATTACACCCAAATCCCATTACCAATGGAATAAATGATTTGCCATGCAAACCTATGCGATGCATCAGTTTGTCCATGATAAAGGCAGCACGTGCCATATAGCCCGAATCTTCCATGAAGGAGATACAGAAAAAGAGAATCAAAATATTAGGCAAGAAAACGATTACGCCACCCACACCACCTATCACACCATCAGCTATCAAGTCTTTCAAGGGTCCTGCCGGCATAATGCCATCAACTACCGATGACAGCCAACTAACTCCCAATTCAATCCAATGCATAGGATAAGCTCCCACCTCAAACGTTGCCCAAAAGATAGCAAACATAATGAGCAAAAATATCGGGAAACCAAACAAGCGATTGGTAACAAATGCGTCGATTATGCGGGTATTGCGTGTAACATCTTTCTCGTTTTCGGTCATTGTTTCAGCCAATGCTCCTGCAATAAAACCATATTTTTGATTAGCAATTAACGATGTTACATCTTCCTCTCTCAACAACTCTATGCGTTTCAATTCGCGATTACGCAATGCTATAATTCGATCGTATTCGGGCGATACTTTTAGCATATTCTCCACCTCACTATCACGCTCAAGTAGCTTAATGGCAAGGTAACGTGGTGAGAAATGCTGCCCCACATGATGGTCTTTCTTCAACTCATTTTTGAGCTGATTAACACTCATTTCAATATCACTTCCGAGGCTCACGTGTATATGTCGCACTGTTTCGTTACGCCCCTCATACACCTCAATCACTTTCTCGAAGAGCTGATTGATTCCTTTTCCCGATTTTGATACTGTGGGAACAATAGGCACGCCTATCATATTGCCAAGCATTGCATAATCAAGTTCGTTACCTGAACGTTTCAGTTCGTCATACATATTCAACGCAATAACCATGCTTCGATCCATGTCGATTAGTTCGGTCGTAAGAAATAAATTACGCTCAAGATTTGACGCATCTACAACGTTTATAATAACATCGGGAATTTCATCTTTGAGGTAACGACGCACATAAAGCTCTTCGGGAGTATATGCAGAAAGTGAATATGTGCCGGGGAGATCTACAATATTAAACTTATATTCCCCATACTCAAACTGACTCCTTTTGGCATCAACTGTAACGCCACTATAATTGCCCACATGCTCATGAGTGCCGGCCGCAATATTAAACAATGAGGTTTTTCCACAATTTGGGTTACCAATAAGTGCCACATTTATCGTGCGTTGCATGCCACGAAATTGGGTAGAATACTCATCGGTTTCATCTATTACATCAAGATGAGTGATGTCAGCAACTTTATCAGCATCGGCAATGGGAATAATCTCCACAAGGTGAGCCTCGCTCAATCGTAGCGACACCTCGTAGCCCATTAATGTATATTTTACCGGGTCGTTTAGTGGAGCACTCATGAGAGCTGTGATTTTGCGACCTCTCACAAAACCCATCTCAATCACACGCTTTCGAAAAGCTCCATGACCAAGAATCTTTACAATTATGCCCGATTCTCCCGGTTTTAATTCCGACAATCTCATTGTTATGATGTTTTGAGTCTGCAAATATCCGAAAAAAATCGCTAATTAAGAAGAAATTTACACTATTTATTTAGAACCAATCTAAATTATTTTCAATTTCACATTAAGAGCATAATTCCTCAAACAGTGAAAACGGCTTATCGGAAGCCAACCTACAGCCATATAACACGTAGGAATACCCCTTTCTTAATATTTAGACAAAATACTACAGATAAAAGTTCTAAATTATCATTATACAATTTGGTTTTCGCTCTAATTTTTAATTTTTAATTGTGATTTTTAATTTTTAATTTCTTAATATGGTGGTTTTACATTAACTTTGTAAACTATAACATTAAGTAAATTTATTTAGATAAAAATCATTTGTAAAAATGCCAAGTATATCTCAACGGGGGCAAATAATGCCCGCATCACCTATTCGCAAACTCGTGCCTTTGTCAAATGCAGCAAAGGAACGTGGCGTGAAAGTATATCACTTAAATATCGGTCAGCCCGACCTTCCATCTCCACAAGAAGGGTTGGACGCATTGAAACACATCAACCGCACAACGCTCGAATATAGTCCGTCCGAAGGCTTATTGACTCTGCGTCAAAAGTTGGCAGCATACTATAAACGATTTAATATAGATGTTGATGTTGACGACATAATTGTAACTACCGGTGGCAGTGAAGCGGTGCTATTTGCATTTATGGCTTGCCTTGACCCCGGAGATGAAATTATAGTACCCGAACCCGCATACGCCAACTATATGGCATTTGCTATCTCGGCCGGTGCGAAAATTATCACTGTTCCATCGAGCATTGATGAAGGGTTTGCTCTACCTCCTGTTGAGCGATTTGAAGCATTAATCACTCCTCGCACGAAAGGAATTTTGATTTGCAATCCCAACAATCCCACCGGCTATCTCTACACTCAAAAAGAGATGAATCAAATTCGCGACATAGTAAAAAAATATGACCTATTCTTATTTTCTGACGAAGTTTATCGTGAATTTTGCTACACCGGTGCTCCATATATCTCAGCTTTCCACCTTCCCGGAATCGAAGAACAAGTAGTACTAATCGACTCTGTATCAAAACGATATAGCGAATGTGGCATTCGCATTGGTGCAATCATCACAAAACATCAAGAGCTGAAGAAAAATGTAATGAAATTTTGCCAAGCTCGTTTGAGTCCACCTCTATTGGGGCAAATCGTGGCTGAGGCTTCAATTGACGCAAGTCCCGATTATATGCTAATGACATATAATGAATATGTGGAACGCCGTAAATATCTCATCGACGGATTAAACAAAATCCCCGGTTGCTACTCGCCTATCCCAATGGGTGCATTCTATACAGTAGTATCGCTTCCGGTTGATGACGCCGATAAATTCTGTGAATGGTGTCTTCGCGATTTTGAATATGAGGGACAAACAGTGTTTATGGCTCCGGCATCTGGTTTTTACACAAGTGAAGGCGTGGGACGCAACGAAGTGCGTGTGGCATACGTTCTCAAAAAAGAGGATCTTGCAAAAGCCCTCAAAGTGCTGGCAGAAGCATTAAAAGCATACCCCGGCAGAACGATATAATGAATATCTCGCTATTTATCGCTCGACGGCTTCAACTTAAGGGAACAAAACGCGACACATCATCGTCGAGCACAATAATCGCAGTTACAGGTGTTGCCATTGCAATTATTGTGATGGTGCTTACTTTAGCTGTGGTGTTGGGGTTTAAGAATCAAATTCGCGAAAAAGTCATGGGATTTGATTCTCAAATAACAATAAATCCGGCTCACGATTACAGTCTCGGAAAATCGGAGTTTTCTTTATCACTAAATGAAACTCTGGTAAACATCATTGATTCTTCTTTGAATACCAATGAAGATAGCATTCATATTAATCTAACCATAAAACAACCGGGTATATTGAAAACTAACGATGCGTTTGCCGGATTAATGTTTAAGGGAATTGATTGTCGTAATGATTTATCATTTATAAAACAAAACCTTGTTGAAGGCTCACTTCCCAACTTTGAAGTGGACTCTTGCAAAAACAGCATTATCATTTCGTCAACCACTGCGTCGGATTTGAAAATATCGCTCGGCGACCGTATCAACACTTACTTTTTCAACGACGGAAATATCAGAGCACGAAAGTTTGTAATTGCAGGGATATACAATAGTAATTTCAGCGATTATGACAAACTAATCGCATTTGCTCCCACCCCAACGCTGCAACGCATCGCTCAGCTCGACTCGATTTCTGGGACATCGATAGAAATATCAGGCTTAGATTATGAGATGATACAAGAGAAGTCGGTAACTCTTCAATCGGCAATCTCTGATGCTGTATATAAACAACAACTCGACAAAATATATCGTGTTGACAATGTATTAAGAAGTGGAGCTATGTATTTTAATTGGCTCGATTTGCTCGACATGAATGTTGTGGTAATCTTGATTTTAATGTCGTGTGTTGCCGGAATCACATTAGTATCGTGCCTTTTCATCATCATTCTTGAACGCGTGAATACGATTGGACTTCTAAAAGCAATCGGAGCGTCAAATTATCAAGTGAGAATGGTGTTTATTTATATGGCACAACGATTGGTAGTGCGTGGTATGATTATAGGAAATGTGATTTCTCTTTTTCTTGTATATCTACAAAACATGTTCCACCTTATCCCACTCGACCCCGAGGCTTATTATTTAAGTTTTGTGCCGGTAGAAATAAATTGGTGGCACATATTGGCTCTAAATATTGGAGTTATTATTATTTCAAGTATTATTCTAATATTGCCATCGCATTTGGCAACAAAAATCAGCCCGGCTCAAACAATGAGATATGAATAGGATTATGTATTTCTAACCTTTTTGGCACATTATTTGTTGTAAAAGTAATATAATCATTAACTTTAATTAAAAGCCAATAAATAAGTAGCTTTTTTTAATTACTTTTGCACAGAATTTACAAAACATATAATAATTCAATGACAGAAAACATCGACATTACCCAATTAATAATCGAAGGGATTCAAGAACGAAAAGGAAAAGGCATTTCAATCGTAGATTTAAGCCACATAGAATCGGCTGCAACTGAGCGTTTTATAATTTGCGAAGGTTCATCGACAATGCAAGTTAGTGCTATTGCTGATAGCATCAGAGATTATTTGCTCGAGCATGCCGGCATTAAACCATACAACTACGACGGTTATCAAAATTCTCAATGGATTGTTATAGATTACGGCAACACCTTAGTTCATGTGTTTATTCCCGAATTCCGCTCACTTTATAACCTTGAAGAGTTATGGAGCGATGCTAAAATTTCTCAAATTCCCGATTTAGACTAAATTACACACAAAACATAGAATATGGCAGAGTTCAAACCAACAAATAAACCAAAAAGAAAACCGGCATTAAAATTTAGCATATTTTGGATGTATGCTGTAATTTTGATATTTTTAGCAGGAATGTACATCCTCAACTTCGAAGGTAACACGATTGACAAAGAAGTTTCGCTACAAGAATTTAATAAATATGTAACCATTGACCATGGCATTTCAAGCATCACAATAAATGATGACAATACTGTGGAAGGGACTCTTACTGATTCTTTAGCTACTGTAATCTTCGGCAACAATTACTCCAACAACAAAGATAAAGGTGTGATTGCTCGCGTACACACTGTTTGCGACCAACAAGTTATGACCTCACAAGTCAATAAATGGACCGAAGATGGTATATATAAAGGTTCTTTTAAGGTTGAGCAAGAAAGCGACCTTAGCCGTTTCCTTTGGTCGATTGGTCCAATCATTCTACTTGTTGCCTTTTGGCTGTTTATGATGCGTCGCATGGGAAGCGGAGGTGCCGGTGGAGCCGGAATCTTCAACGTTGGCAAATCTAAAGCCCAAATATTCGACAAAGAAGGTGGCGTAAAAGTAAACTTTAGCGATGTAGCCGGATTGGCTGAAGCAAAAACCGAAATTGAAGAGATTGTTGAGTTTCTTAAAAATCCAAACCGATATACCGAACTTGGTGGCAAAATTCCCAAAGGAGCACTTCTTGTTGGTCCTCCGGGAACAGGGAAAACTCTTCTTGCAAAAGCTGTTGCAGGCGAAGCCAATGTGCCATTTTTCTATATGTCGGGGTCTGATTTTACCGAAATGTTCGTAGGAGTGGGTGCATCACGCGTTCGCGACCTATTCCGCCAAGCAAAAGAAAAAGCTCCATGTATCGTGTTTATTGACGAAATCGACACTGTGGGACGTGCTCGTGGCAAAAGCCCTAACATGGGTGGTAATGACGAACGTGAAAACACGCTCAATCAATTACTTACCGAAATGGACGGTTTTGGAACAAATAGTGGAGTTATTATCCTTGCTGCAACCAACCGTGCCGACATTCTTGATAAAGCTCTAATGCGTGCAGGTCGCTTTGACCGACAAATCTATGTTGAGTTACCCGACCTAAACGACCGCGTGGCGATATTTAATGTTCATCTTCGTAATATCAAAATTGACGATAGTGTTGATGTTGATTTGCTTGCTCGTCAAACTCCGGGCTTCTCCGGTGCCGACATAGCAAATGTTTGTAACGAAGCAGCACTTATTGCCGCTCGCCACAACAAATCGGTAGTTGAACGCCAAGATTTTATCAATGCAGTGGATCGCATAATCGGTGGATTGGAAAAACGCAATAAAATCACAACCGATGACGAAAAACGTGCGATTGCAATACACGAGGCAGGGCATGCTACAGTTTCTTGGCATCTTCAATATGCAAACCCTCTAATAAAAGTAACTATCGTGCCTCGAGGCAAAGCACTTGGTGCAGCATGGTATTTGCCTGAAGAACGTCAAATCACGCCATCACAAGCTATCCTTGATGACATTTGCTCGTTGCTCGCCGGACGTGCCGCCGAAGAACTATTCTTGGGACACATTTCAACAGGTGCAGCCAATGACCTTGAACGAGTTACAAAACAAGCATACGCAATGGTTGTTTACTACGGTATGAGCGACAAACTTCCTAATATCAGCTATTATGATTCAACAGGTCAAGAATATGGTTTCTCAAAACCATTCAGTGATGACCGTGCAAAAATGATTGATGAGGAAGTATCGCGTATAATCAATGAACAATATGCTCGAGCGAAAGCAATTCTCACCCAATATGCAGATGGTCATGAGCAATTAGCCAACATACTCATCACTCGTGAAGTTATATTTACCGAAGATGTAGAGCACATATTTGGCAAACGTCAATGGGCTTCTCGCACTGATGAAATTTTAGCAGCGAAGTCGGCAGAGGCAGCAAAAGCTGAAGCTGAAGAGATTGCTGAAAATGAGAAATTTGCCAAAGAACGTAATGCAAAAGGTAAAGCCTCGCAAAACGGTACTGACGAGGACGAAAATTCATATCCGGTAAATATGCCTCCACTCCCTCAATAGTAACGTCTGTCAATCATACTCCCAAAAGCTATGCTGATTAGGTTATTGTATAGCTTTTGGGTTAAAGTCGCTACCATTGTAGAATAAAACCAGTCAATGAATAGATTTTATAAAATATTAATCACATTAATGCTTTGCTCTTCTTTTTGTGCCGATATATCTGCACATGAAAAGACTGACTCTATTCATTTGAATTCTGAAATCATTAACGACTCATTATTCTTTTTACAGGATTCTGTTCTTAAAATACAGGATACATTGTTGATTGAACAATCAAATGTCAAAACAAATTCGTCGGACTTATCTTGGCTAATCAACAAATTTCCACCTTGGCTACAAGATTATGCTAATTCTCTTTTGAATGGGCACATTGATAGAACTTTTGAAAGAAAAGTGGATTTATCATTTAGTGTTATTCCTGCATATAGCAAAGAAGGTGGTTTTGCAATTGTAGGTGCAATTACCGGGTTATATCGCACAAATTGTAATGACTCCATATTGAAGCCATCAGACTTCATTGCCTCATTAAATGCCTCTTGGCACGACGCTTACACTGCATACATTAAAGGCAATCATTTATTTTCTGACCACAAATCAAGAATATCATACGCTGCCGAAGCCTATCGCAAACGTCTTTATTTCTGGGGCATTACTGCTGACGAGACTGCTAATAATCCGAGGTCGGAATATGTGAGACGACAAATTGATTTACAAACCGAATACATTTATAATATTAATCGCAACTTTTTCACAGGGGTACAAATAAGAGCAAATTATACCGATGCTGTAAATATTAGAAACCCTGAATATTTATCCAATGTTCGTAAACAATACTATGTTACCGGTGTTGGTTTATCTTTCGAATTTGACACTCGCAACCACCTCATCACTTCAACAAAAGGAATTCACATTGCCTACAAGCCTATGATCTATCCACAGTTCTTGGGCGATGCCGGAGCCACTTTCCATAGTCATAACTTTATATTTAATGGATACCTAAAAATGTGGAAAGGTTCGGTTCTTGCTTTTGATTTGTACTCCAAATTTAATAGCGACTATACCCCTTGGACTATGCGTGAAATGATTGCTGCCGATAACACTCGCATGCGTGGATATTATATGGGCTCGGTTATTGACAATAACCAAATTACAGTCCAAATCGAATATCGCCAACATATTTGGAGTCGTTTTGGTCTCGTTTTATGGGGAGGATATGGAACACTATTCCACGATTTTAATGCCCTAAAAAATTATAAAGAACTTCAATTTTTCCCCAATTATGGTATTGGACTTCGTTTTGAGTTCAAAAACCGCGTAAATATCCGTGCCGATTATGGTTTTGGCAAAGGTTCTTCCGGGCTTATTCTAACCATTGGAGAAGCATTCTAACAACACAAAACTCGCAAATCATCTCATTTGACTCACGAGTTTTATTTCATTACTTCTTCTTTCTTACTTTATCTCTTTTAATATTTGATTTGCAGCATCTTTGGTATTAACCTTATTTATAATATGTGTAATTACACCATTTTCATCAGTTACAAATGTTGTGCGAACTGTTCCCATATACACTTTGCCACACATTTTCTTCTCTTGCCACACACCAAATGCTTTATTCAACACCAATTCAGTATCAGCAATTAACTTAAATGGCAATGAATATTTATCACTAAACTTGCGATGCGAAGCTACACTATCTTTGCTCACACCAATAACTGCATAGCCTGCTTTTAGCAAATTATCATATCCATTGCTCAAACTGCAAGCCTCAGCTGTACACCCCGAGGTGTTATCTTTTGGATAAAAATAAATTACTAATTTTTTACCTTTAAACTGCGATGCCATTACTTCATTTCCATCGGCATCAATGCCCAATAATTCGGGTATCTTATCCCCTATTTTTAGCACCATAATCTGTGTTTTTAATCTAATTTTCAACAAATATACAAATGAATTTTTCAATTTACACATTCATTATAGTTAAATTTAATCAAGCGCATATACTTCCCGCCACTCGCCACTTTCAATCTATAACTTATATCGCCATTTATATAACAATTTGATTTTTTCTCACCCCATAGGCTATTTTTTGTGTACATTCAAAATCGAAGTGCAAAATTTGCGGTAAAAAAATAATAATATGAAAAACACCGCAGGTTTGCCAAACGGCTGGGGCGCGTAGCCCCAAAGAGTGAATTTGTAGAGAAACAAGCAATACAAAAAAAGGAGACTT
>JAEIGA010011964.1_pt1 | contig 13160 bp, 6 predicted proteins | sample 9270691 | NCBI WGS metagenome assembly JAEIGA01 (sample SAMN17057246, study PRJNA624740) | gut metagenome | biome: biome; isolation source: fecal sample | host: Bos grunniens | place: China: Xizang | collected 2019 | reverse complement strand
TACCGACAACATATATCAACTTTTTAGGTTGGTATTCTTCATAACGAAGCTGAGCTGTACCAAGATCCTGTGTCATATACACTGATGTTCCATCTCTACGGAGCAATAATTTTTCATCAAGGCCTTCATCTCTCAAATCACACCATACAGAACCATCATCGCGTCTATAAAGAACATTTTTATCCAATCCTTCGTTAACAGTTTTCTTACCTAAAAGATATGTTTGTGATTCATAGTAAATCTTTTCAAACGCAACACCAAGGCGATCATAAGTAACATCAAAACCATCGTAAACCCATTGATTCATGGTTTCCCATAACTGACGAATTTCTGCATCACCTGCCTCCCATTTTCTCAGCATCTCGCGTGTCTCCTGCATCAATACAGAATTTTCTTCAGCTGCTGCTTTTGCCTTTTCTTTTTCTTCATCACTAAGTTCATCATAATTGACAGGAAGCAACTGTTTTATTTCTTCTTTATAATGCTTATCAAACAAGACATAGAAGTCACCGATGAGATGGTCGCCTTTTTTTCCTGTTGATTCAGGAGTACAACCCTCTCCCCACTTCTGCCATGCGATCATACTTTTGCAGATATGAATTCCTCTATCATTTACAAGATTAACACGGACGACATTTTCGCCATTTGCTCTTAATATTTCAGAAACGCTCCATCCCAATAAATTGTTACGGATATGGCCCAAATGCAAAGGTTTATTTGTATTAGGAGACGAATATTCTACAACGATAGGACTACCTGTAATTTCTTTTCTTCCAAACATGTCATTTTTGTGATTCTGAGCAAAAAATGACAACCAATAATTATCAGAAATTAACAAATTAAGGAAACCTTTCACAACATTATATTTTGAAACGATTTCGCTTTCAGCGACAATCTCTCTACCAATTTCATCAGCCATCACTTCTGGTGACTTTTTCGCCATTTTAACAAATGGGAAAACGACCACAGTCAAATCACCTTCAAATTCAGGGCGAGTCTTTTGAAAATTAACTTGTTGTACAGGAGGTTCCTGTCCGTATAATTTAGTAAATGCATTGACAAAAAGCTGTCTCAAGATTTCTTCTAACATATCAGTCTTTATTTTATTTTGAGGCACAAAGATAACAAAAAAAACTCTTTATAAAACCATTATTCTTTATTAAAAAATAACGTCTTAAACAAGCTATAACTAAATGGAAATGTTATCACTTCTTCCATGTATGGTTTAGGATAAGTCTCAATAACTTCACCCGGTATCATTTGAAATATATTACCAATGACATATATTCTAGAATCTTCCACAAGCACCCCCAGAAGTTCAGTTCTATATTCAAATTCAGGTGTATCAGGCATCTCTCCCAAAAGTTCATTCAGTATCGACTCATTCATATCTCGAGCTCTCTTATCCAAAGCTTTCTCTGCGAAACCTATATCATTCACATACGACGCCAACAATCTTTTTGCAATGAGGCCAAGCATTTTCAAATCAAAGCCAACATCTTTAAATTTCATTGTTTCCAAAAACGACTGACCACTAAACAAACATCCGACTCCATGCGCCGCAGTTGACGTAAGACCATGAGCAAACTCTCTATGATAACTGGTCTCAAAAAAGCTTTCCCCATATTGCGTATCAGTCGGTTCAACCATATATGTATACATAAAACTTTTCACAAGACCGCTACCCAATCCATAATGCGCAGCTGTTTTCACACTATTCCAGTCATCTCCACTGAAATTAAAACCACCATCGCCCACACTAACCATTCTATTAACACCAGACATAACACCTTCTGTAATAGCGCCAACACCAACTTGCAAAAACCAAGACTGGCCCATTGTATATTCTACCAGAAAACCTTTTACGAAGCCCACACCAAATAATAGTGCAGCCTCTCCGAAAGAATCAATATTTCTCGCATTAAACACAAGATTTGCAGCACCACCAGCAATACCAAACGCCAAACTTTCAACAAATTCACCTGTCGGGTCATAATATTTCAACGGATTATTCAAGCAATAACTATACCTATTAAAATTCTGCAGTGACTGCGGCATCTGAATATTATTATCAGGACTCAACATCATAGACAACAACGGATCATACAATCTTCCATTCATATTTATCAAGCCAAAACCTAAAAGATGTTCATGTCCCGTAAATCCTCTATCATACAACATCGACTCATCCTTAACATCCTCATTCCACGCCATCGGATTACGCATATTTCCCCATGCGTCGAAACTCAATTTCTCCAACAATTCACCATTTTTATCAGTAATAATATTCCATGAATCAATATTATCTTTATTGATATAATTTACAGTTTCATCTCCATCATTGACATGTACAGCAAAAACACCCATCGGTCCCTCCAAATATGTCAAGACTTTTGTTTTACCATTTTCTTCAACATATTCACAATTACCAATATACGTTTTCTTTTTTACATATTCTCCTGCATTATATTGCATAAAAATTCTATCATTATCATAACCATATCTTATTGACAAAGATCTATCTGAGCCATTAATAGCGACAATATTATCAAATGTAGAATACTCAATAATATAACCAAATCTCTCATACATTCTTTTGTCATCACTTTTTGTTGCAGTAATAGCATTAGGCTTATCCACGGCATACATTGTGTTATACAACACTTTTACACCATTCATTTCTTTATCGCATATATTACCATTATCATAATAAGTCATTTTTCCATTCTGCGTACCATTTAGAAGCATCTTCGTCAATCTATTATACGAGTCATACTCAAATTCTTCACAATTATAGTCCTTCATATCGCACCGACGTGTCAGATTACACATTCCATCATATTTATAATCCAAATTCTGCAACACCTCATCCCCTTTCGTTGTAACTATATTTTCAATCATACAATTGTAAGGATTATAAGTATAATATGTTTTCAAGCCATTACCCAGCTGATACTCTGTCACATTTCCGTTGGAATTAGTTTTATTAGTTTTCCACAAAATCATCTGTGTTTCAGCATCACATATTGCCTTCTCATATCCTGAATTCGAATATTTTTTCAACACATCAAAGCCTGATGGATACGATATAGTTGAAATCCGATTAGCTTTATCATAAGTATAAGAAGTTTTATATTTCTTTCCATTTATCGACTCTATCGTACTTGAAACTCTAAGTTTTGCATCATAAAAATATTCCATTTGATGGCCTCCAGATGTTACGACTCTCATCAAAAGGCCTTCATAGCCATAGTCTGGATAATACTCCCATCGCACCGCACTCATCTTATTATTTCGAAGATTCGTCTCTCTCCTCTGCATCTTTCTACCCAAAACATCATACTCAAACTCAACGATATATTGTTTAGTAGACAGCTTTTTAACATTACCCAAAACATCGTTTTCATACGATATCAATCCATAATTAGGATCATATAAAGAAGCTTTATTTCTACAATTATCATAAGTAACAGATATACGAGTATTCCTATTTTCACCTATTTGAGCAAATTTAAGATTTCCATCACTATAATACTCATATTTAATCTCATCACCTTCATTTTCTACCACACTCATCATCCAACCCATAACATTATAAGTTTCTTTCTTATACCTTTTTACAATATCCGGCGCAGAATATTCTGTCTGGATACTATTACCATCATATATACAACTTACAGTTAACCCATTGGGATAAGTTCTCTCAACCAGTCTATTGTATTTATCATAAATATTTGACACAAATACCTTATCTTCATTTTCATAATACGGATAAGACACTTGTTTCATGTTACCATAATCATCATACATCTTATCTACGATGACAGCTTTACCATTTATATCAAATGTAACATTTCTTAGTTCTACACCTGTTTTATGATAAAACACCATCGATTCCGCCTTACCAACACTTTTCTCCCAATAATAATAAGAAGAATTTTTAGGAGCATATTTGTTATATTCAGACCAACACAACATTTCTACAGTCTCCATTCCATCAGGCATAGTCACCACATTTTTAACACCAAATGGTTCCTTTTTAATACGAGTAACAAGATTGTTATGATCAACAGTTGATGTTAATATTCCAAAATCATCATACCTACAAATTACGCTTCTACCAGCCTCATCTATAGATTTCGTCTTATACCGATATTTATAATTCACTCCATATTCCGACTTTACGACCTTATCTTTTTGCAATGACGGCGATGACATAGTTTGTTCAATAACATTGCCAACTATATCATATTTGTAACCTACAACAATTGTCAATGGATCATTATTATCAGCTTGTAAATTAGGTATTTTGGTTTCCTTTACAATTCTCATAGGATTCTTGGAATCATATTCAAACAATTGAACTTCACCTATTGAATCATCACTATTATTCCCAACCGACTTGATTATTTTTTTAGGTCTATTTATAATCCATTGTGCTATATCATCTTCATAATTCATAGTTATTTCTTCCATATACGGACATTTTTCTGGACACAATGACTTAATGTTATCATATCCTTTTCTAGTCATTTTCACCCACACCATATTATCATACCTGTCTTCTGAAGCAATATCCGACTCATACGCATTTATTGTGATAATATTTTTCAACACAACACCGTTCCTATCCACATCATAAACCACCTCACGATCCTGTAGCAACAACGGAAGCAACACTTTACCATTTTGGGTACAAGAATATTTTTTATATTCAAAATAATGTTCTTTTACCAACTGATTTTCCCCTTGAAACAATTTATCATAAGTCAACATTGGAATACAATTGACATCCATTGGCTCCAGACTATATCCCTGAAGTTGCCGATTCACCAAATTATTACCCACAAAACTTCTTATCGTAACACTTTCAAAACCCAAAAAGCCATGACCTTTACTATGAACCAATGCATTACGATAATTATATTTTTTAACTACAGGCTCGCCATTTACATTATAAGTTTTTATTTCTTTCAGAGCCAATATCGGAATTGATTTCCTTTCCACATTGTAGATTTTCACATTACCATTACATGTATAGAAATCAGCATTCTTTTTACTACAAGTCAAATACCCATATGTAAGTTCCGTAGAATTCCCCATACCATCGATTAATTGTTCCACGCTATAGTAGGCTGAATTCGGACATAAAGATACAATATAAGCTTTACTAGCATTTAACGGGGTTCTTGGCAGTCCTGATAGTATTGACACATTTTCCTGTGACAAGAATCGTCCTAACTGTATCGTCTGATGCGAATAATTTATTGGCATATAATATCTTTTACTATAAGAAAACACATATGATGACAGTGTCGCATCCTTATACGGAGAGAAACCTATTTCCAAATAATAATTACCTCCAAAATTCTTAAAAACCCCAATATCGGATGTTCCATCCCCATCAAAATCAGAAGTTCTAATTGTTATTACAGGCTTTTTCATCTCCTTTAATGAATAACGATATCTATCTTTCTCATTCAACCTGACATTATACAACAAGTTGTTTTTCATACACAATTCTGGTTTGGCAAATCCAGTTCCTGTAGAAACTACCATATTCCAAAACATTGCTGGATCATAATAAAGCAAATCCACCTTACCGTCGCCATTATAATCATTAGGAAACGGATATATTTTATTTGTAAACGTATTTCCACCACAATAAAATTCAAGCTTTAAATTCCCCGATTTTTTTACAGTATACACCTTATAACCATTTTCTTCCAAAGAAAGCAGCTCGCTAATTCCATCTCCTGTCATATCGACAGCTAAACAATTAACGTTTTTTCCATTAATTACATTGCTATCCTGTATATCTTCACAAACGATATCGCCATTTTTCATATAGACATATCTTGCCTGACTTTTATTTTTATTACCATTATATGCATCTATCACCAAAAAGCCACTATTGTCTTTATTCAAAAGATTAGCTGGCAGCAATAGTACAGATTGTTTATAAGCATATACTCCCTTATTTAAGAATTTGCCATTCGACATTTGGAGCACACTAAACCTCACCATATCAAAAGCACCCGTATTATCGTAATGCATTTCAAATGGCACTATATCATCTATACCATTCCCATCAATATCACAAACATATATCCAATCCAGATTTTTATTAAAACCTATTTTAGAAAATGGTGTTCCAATAAAAGAGCCATCTCCATTATTCAGATATATTTCACCTTCAATTTCTGATGTATAAGTATTTTGAACTTTATATGGCACCAACAAAACATCAGAAAATCCATCACCATTAAAATCACCCACGAAAGAAGCTTTGTTAAATATGGTTTTGTCTAGTTCATATTTTTTATAGCCACAAGAATTATCTGTAGCCCATTTATCTTTGGAATTCCAAATTATACGAGTTGGATTTATCTTCTTACCACCAACCGTTAACTGAATAGAATTCAACCGATAATGAAGATAATAATTATCATTATAATAACCAGGTTCATCATAGCCCAAAGAATATTCAATGATTTTTTTACCTGAATAATTATTAAGTACCTCTATTTTATCTAGTATTTTAGTATTAGAAAACATACTACCACAAACATAGCCAACACTTGCATCTTTTCTCTCATTATATTTAAATACAATCTTATATGCTGGGTTAACATTCGCCTTATCATTGGATGTATATTCAATATTTTCAATATAAGTCTCTCCTATACTATTATTTTCTCTATAAGTGTAAGTGATAACGTTCCCATTTCTATCGCTAATTTTACTTAACAACCATTTTAACACAACATCTCCATTACCTTGTGGCTCTACTTTAGAATCTTCTGTAATTCCATATTCCCATATAGTACCATCATTTTTCCATACAACAAAATAATCTGGGCCTCTTTTATTTCCATTATAAGAAACTATTTTATCCAAATTATCTATCTCTGTTTTGTACTCATTATCACCCACTGACATCAAACGTTGACCGTCTATAACATATTTATCATTTACAAAATCTACATTAGTTACTTGTCCATCGTGATATTCGGTTTGCCCCACACGTTCTATTGACGACAAACCTAATAAATCCCATGACCAGCCCAAAAGCCCATTAGCACTTTGGTTATTATACACCATTGCCAACTTGGGTATCATTGAACCTAAAGCTCGTGGAAGTTGAATGTCAATAGAATAAGTAGCAGCACCAGTTGTACCAACATTCAACACACCTGGTATAGTACCGACTACGCAATCTTCATCCTTATCATTACCTCCGTAAAATCCATCAGATGGAGGGTAAATTGAAAATCTATCGACTCCCAGCTTCATTTCATTACTGGATGTCGGATTATAATCAAATCCAGGCAACAATTCTATTGATGTCGTCGCTTGACATAAATACGACTGATTATAATCCAACACATCTTTCAGTTCTATCATCGTTTGCTGATATATCTCCTGTGAATTTATTTTCACAGACAACAATAATAGTATCAATAACATATAATAAACTATCTTTCTCATACCTTTATATATTAAAGTTTTACCACAATCACACTTCTCACATTATCATCTTCAATTATTCTTAGCAGATATGCACCTGCCTGATTATTAGTAATATCAACATCTACCTCTTCAGAAAACTTCTGACTATTTATCAGTACACCCTTGTTATCATAAATAGACACTTCCGCCTGACCTTTATTTTCCAATTTTATTTTAAATATGCCATTATTCGGATTTGGATAAACCAATAACTCATCAGAATGCTTTTCAATATCTTCTTCCAACATATCATAAGTTTCATTACCTCTCATATCTTTCTTACAATCTCTAGGCTCAAAACTAATCATGTTACCATTTTTATCATAAGACATCTTAAAGCAATGTTGCGAAAACAATTCACCACTACTAACAAGACACAATAATCCCGTTAGAAATACTATTATATATTTCCGTTCCATGATCGTTTATTTTAAATCGTTATTATTCTGACTGTAAAGACTCGATGATTTCCTGTTGACGTTTTATCAGATCATTCAATTTTATAGTATATAATGTCAGTTCTTCTATCTTCTTCAAAAGAAGACCATCCATTTCAACCATATCATAACCATTTACAAATACATCTTGTCCTGATGGAACATCTGGCAAATGACCATTTTCATCTATATATTTTTTCACATCGTCTATCGACAAAAGTTCGTAATCATCTTCAAAAACAATATCATACCAATCTTCCACATCTTTAACCAAGACTTTGGTCGTCATAATTCCGCCTGGAACTGCAAGTGCATAATCGTGTTCTTCAGAAAAACCTTGAGGTGCATTAATTGTAACTTGTGCATTCATCAACACCTTGTTGGCATCCAAATTAATATTATCATTACGAGATATTATCGACAATCCTGAATTTTTGGCAACACTAATTCTATTGTTTTCACTAAACAGTTGAATATATGCCATCTGTGAAGATGTTGTCGGCTCCACAATAATACCTGCATCTTCTTTATCATCTGACTTCACATGAAGCTTTGCTTGTGGAGATGTAACATTACCAATTCCAACCCTGCCCGTTGCATTACTAGAAGCTGATTTTGAAACAAATAAAGTTGGTAAATTGCTATTAAAACCTATCATCAAACTATTTGAAATACTATTAATCAATGTTCGAGATTCGTCAGCATTTGATCCAGATCCTATAACTATAGAATTTGTTGCCTGCGCTCTAACATATTTACCCATGGAGATAGCATTGTTCGCAAGTGATCTCGCGAGATATCCTGCAGCAAACGAGTACAAGCCTCTACTTTCACAATATGCACCAATAGTCGCTGAAAAAGTACCACTAGCTATATTTTTTGCAGTCCCATTTGCAGGGCCACACAAATCACATCCGCTTTGAGCATTTACATTTATTTCACCAAGACATAATACAATAGATAGTATTATTAAATTTATAATTTTTGATTTCATAATTTTGGGTATTTAGTTATTAATTTAAAATAGTATACAACATCCTTATCCTAATATAAAGACAAAGACAATTTATTCGGGACATATTCCTGACAGGATATAATTATCCCATGACTCATTCTTTAACCTGACAAGTCTACGGTAAATTAATTATGTAATTTGATTAAATAATTAGATTTCATAATAAACATTTTTTTGGTAATTGGATTAAATAAGTTTCAGGTTCTTCTAATTTTTTAAACTATAAAACATACATAAACAACACCTCCTTCCAACTTTTTTGTTCTACAATTTTCATTACAAAAATAACACGTCAATTCTGTTTTGTCAAGTATTTTTTTCTTAAAAAAAATTATCATTTTTTTGTTGCAGCAAAGTAAAAAAATCATAACTTTGCACTTCGATGACACGCAACATAACATTATTATATAGCAATGAGATAGGCAATTTACATGTAGGTAAATCAGTTGCTTTATTTCATTTTTTACAGACGGCTATTAACCGTCTTTTTTTGTGTCTTTATGTTAATTTTCTTTATTATTTAACTCTAAATCAAAATCAACAATGTCTATTTCACTTAAAGATCGTAGCCTAATTTCTATTTACGACTACACACCAGAAGAAATTTGTCACATTCTTGACATAGCTGAAGAATTCGAAAAAAATCGTCTTCAAAACTTATTAAATGGTAGAGTTATTGCTTCTTTGTTCTTTGAGCCTTCAACAAGAACAAGACTTAGCTTTGAAACTGCAATCCAACTTCTTGGAGGTAACGTTATTGGTTTCAGCAGTACAGCTGGAACAAGCGTTCAAAAAGGTGAATCTTTGAAAGACACAATCATGATGGTTGCAAGTTACGCAGACCTTATCGTTATGCGTAACCCTGTTGATGGTTCTGCTCGTTATGCTTCTGAAGTATCAAAGGTGCCTATTATCAATGCTGGCGATGGTTCTAACCAACACCCTACACAATGTCTTTTAGACCTCTATTCTATAAGAAAAACACAAGGCACTCTCGAAAACCTTGAAATCACTATGGTTGGTGACTTGAAATATGGTCGTACAGTACATAGCCTCGTTCAAGCCATGTGTAACTTCAATGCAAAATTCAACTTCGTATCACCTGTTGAATTAAAAATGCCTTCAACTGTAATCCAATACATCAAAAATGCTGGTCTTGAATATCATGAATATACAAACCTTGAAGAGGTAATTCCTCATTCAGACATCATCTATATGACAAGAGTTCAACGTGAGCGTTTCCCAGATCCATTGGAATACGAAAAAGTTAAAAACGCTTACATCTTGCGTAACGAAATGCTTGAAAATTCAAAACCTAACTGCCGCATCCTTCACCCACTACCTCGCGTAAACGAGATTCATACCGATGTTGATGCAAATCCTAAAGCTTATTATTTCCAACAAGCACAAAACGGATTATTTGTTCGCCAAGCTTTGATAGCAGCAATACTTGGTCTTAAATAAATTTATTAACATTAAGATTTAAAATCATGGATAAGAGAAAAGAACTTATAGTATCAGCAATTGAAAACGGAACTGTAATCGACCATATTCCTGCAAATAAAGTTTTTGAAGTTATTAAAATTTTGGATCTCGAACATTCAAAAAATTCTGTTTACTTCGGAACAAATTTAGACAGCAAAAAATATGGCAAAAAAGGAATTATCAAAATCAGTGATAAATTCTTTGAACCAGAAGACATTAACAAAATCGCTTTAGTGGCTCCAACAGCTTCTCTCATTGAGATTAAAGATTTTGAAGTCATCAACAAACACAGCATCCAAATTCCTGATCATATCGACACTATCGTTAAATGTTTCAACCCTAATTGCGTAACAAACAAAGAAGGTGTTCCAACTAAATTCAGCGTAGTGAAAGATGATGATGGCAAAGTAAACTTAAAATGCCACTATTGTGAAAAATACACAAAAGAAAATAACATTGAGTTTATATAATAAGGTATATTAAAAGCAAAAAAAGCTGACTTTAAGTCAGCTTTTTTTTATGCTTGCGCAGCTGGTCCTCCCATAGTAAATGGAGGCAATTTCTCATTTACATCCTTTATCGGACCATGTGTTGATTCATATTTGCTTATATTTTCAGCCAATGCTTTATAAAGTCTCTTTGCATTTTGTGGCGTCAATATGATTCTTGACTTGACTTTTGCTTTTGGTGAAGCTGGCATTAACTTGATAAAGTCAACAACGAACTCAGTTGGAGAATGCGCTATTACAGCCAAGTTCGAATAGATACCTTCTGCAATTTCATCAGTTAATTCAATATTAATCTGATTCTTATTATTGTTATTATTTTCCATAATTATTATTTTTAATTTATTACAAAGATAGTTTATTTTCTTCAAAAAAAATAGGTTGGCTAAAAAAACCAACCTATTTTAAAATTTATTTTTTTGTATTATTCTTCAACGACTGTTTCTCTTTCGCTGATTATTGGTTCATAATCTTCGCGTGAGCCGACGATCAAGTCATCATATTCGCGTAAACCTGTACCAGCAGGAATCTTATGACCAACGATAACGTTTTCTTTCATACCTTCGAGAGTATCTGACTTAGCGTTGATTGCAGCTAATGTCAAGACTTTTGTTGTTTCCTGGAAGGATGCAGCTGAGATGAAACTTTCTGTTTGAAGAGCAGCTCTTGTGATACCTTGTAACACTTGGTGTGCTGTTGCTGGTTGTGCATCACGAGCTTCAACAAGTTTCTTATCTTTACGTTTCAAGATAGAATTTTCGTCACGAAGTTTTCTTACAGTAATCATTTGACCATTTACGAGGTTTTCTGAATCACCGCTGTCTGTAACGATAACTTTACCGAAGATTTCGTCATTGCATTCTTGGAATGTAAGTTTATTGACGAGTTCACCTTCGAGGAAACGAGTATCACCTGGATCATCGATTTCAACTTTACGCATCATTTGACGTACGATGACTTCAAAGTGTTTACCATTGATTGTTACACCCTGTGAACGATAAACTTCTTGAATTTCGTTAACAATAAATTCTTGAACTTTCATTGGACCTTCGATAGCCAAGGTGTTAGCAGGTGTGATAGCACCGTCTGACAATGGTTGGCCAGCTTTCATAAAGTCGTTCTCTTGAGCAAGAATTTGTTTTGATGTTGGGATGAGATAACTCTTTTGTTCACCTGTCTTAGATGTGATGATAACTTTACGGTTACCACGAACAAGTTTCTTTTCAAATGAAACGACACCGTCGATTTCTGAAACAACTGCAGGTTCTGAAGAGTTACGAGCTTCGAACAATTCTGTAACGCGTGGGAGACCACCAGTGATGTCGCCCAATTTACCTGTAGCGCGAGGAATCTTAACGAGCATATCACCAGCCTTAATCTTAGCACCATCTTCTACCATGATGTGGGCGCCTACTGGCAAGTCGTATGACTTGATAACCTCACCATGTTTATCAACGATAGAAATAGAAGGGTTCTTTGAATATTTACGACCTTCGATGATAACGCGTTCGTTATAACCTGTTTGTTCGTCAGATTCGTTACGGAATGTTATACCTTCAACGATATTTTCGTATTGAACTTTACCTTGATATTCAGAGAGGATCAAAGCGTTATATGGATCCCATTCACAGATAAGGTCGCCAGGGTTAACTTCTGTATTAGGTTTAATATAAAGTTTAGAACCATAGCGGATGTTTGCTGTTGTGAGAGCAACACCAGTCTTCTTATCAATGATTCTCATTTCAGCTGAACGACCAACAACTACTTGGTATTCTTTTTGTTCGCCTGTTAATGGATCTACAGAATCTTCTTTGTAATCAACGACACGAAGTTCATCGATTTCGAGGATACCATTATATTTAGCTTTGATTGAAGAATCGTCTGATGTTGTTGACGCTGTACCACCTTGGTGGAATGTACGCAATGTCAACTGTGTACCAGGCTCACCAATTGATTGAGCTGCGATAACACCAACAGCTTCACCTCTTTGAACGAGTTTACCTGATGAAAGGTTACGTCCGTAGCAGTTAGCACAAACACCACGTTTTGATTCACATGTCAATACGGAACGAATTTCTACACTTTCTATTGGGGAATCTGTAATTCTCTTAGCGATGTCTTCTGTGATTTCTTCACCACCATTGATGATTAACTCACCTGTTTGTGGATGGAATATGTCATGAAGAGCAACACGGCCTAAGATTC
>JAEIGA010011963.1_pt1 | contig 13161 bp, 11 predicted proteins | sample 9270691 | NCBI WGS metagenome assembly JAEIGA01 (sample SAMN17057246, study PRJNA624740) | gut metagenome | biome: biome; isolation source: fecal sample | host: Bos grunniens | place: China: Xizang | collected 2019 | reverse complement strand
ATTGTCTGATTTTCGTTTGATTTTTTTACCATTTTTCCATCCTTTGTTTTAGTTATGGTCACACTATAACAACAAAAAAATAAAATGAAAAGGGAAACTTAACGGGCCGGGCTAAGACGAATTTCCACCCGTCTATTTGTTAAACGACCGACATCGTCTTGGGCGGCAATTGGTCGTGCAGCCCCACGCCCAACAATAAACATTCGTGTTGTATTGATTCCGTGTTGTGAAAAATAAACACCGACCCGTTTTGCCATATCTAATGATAATGCGTGTGCCGCATTTGTATCACGCATTGCGTCGGTATAGCCAGCGATTTCAAGAAATGTCGCATCGTATTTTTTCAGAATCCTAGATATGGTGTTTAGTGTGTCGTCGCCTGTTTGGGAAATGTCGGCAACATTTAATTCCATAATTGCGTCTCGCACCAAGATGACTGTCACATCTGTACCGGCCCGTTGAACAGATATTCCTGGCTTGCGCAAGGCGTCGTATAACGCATGTTCTAGCTGGGCCATATATTGTGTTGTGATAATATTATCGTTGGTTAATTTATCGCCATATTCCAGTGTGTCTGATGTTTTTGTGTCATCTTGAACCAACTTGCCGCCGGCGCCCAGGTATACCGGTCGCTTTGCAACCCGTGACATTTCATTCATATCTGTAAAACTTGCGCCGTTCAGGTGTTGCGACCATGTGTTGCGACTGGGGCTGCTGTATGGTGCGCATGCCATCAACACGCATGATAACAGGATTGCAAAAGCAGTTTTATATTTACACATTTATTCTACTATAAAAGACACCTGGTTTGTATCTGATTCAAAACAGTTTTCAGAATAGCCTTGTTCAAAACCGTTTACCAAAATTGCGCTGGCCCATTTTGGCTGGGTTGTTGTAAAGTAATCGCATTCACCCATTGTTAAATCTACCAAGGTAATAGAAAAAGATTTTCCGTCTGCACTGGCATCGATGGACCAGTTATCGCCACCAATTGGTGCGCGGTCTGATTGTAATGCACCTGCTTTAATAAGATAATCAATGGATACCCCGCGGTAATCGTCACGCATTTCCAGCAGCAATTTTGTGTTTTCTGCAATTTGTTTTAATTCTGCGCTGGCGATTGTGCGAATCTGGTTTGTGCGTATCATTTTGTAAGCCCCGAACGAAGATACAGTCATGATTGCTGCGATTGCCATAACACCAATAACTTCGATTAAAGAACGACCTGATTGTTGATTCATTATTTCACTCCTACGATTTCTGCATTTTCAAACAGGCTCATTGCGCTGGCGACCAATGGGTCTGCAACTAATTCTTCTTGTTTTTGTTCCGAAACTGTGTGTGCATGTACAGATTCTGTTGCTCGCTTCAGTTCCCATGCATGTCCTGTTTTTGCCATTAACCAAGATGCCAGTTTGTGCGCAAAATCCCCATCGCCCTTGCGGTCAAAATATGTAATTTTTCCATCTGCAAAATCCGATATTTCAATGTTGCTGCTGTAATAAGAATACAGCAGTATTTCTTTGGATTTTTGTAATGCATCCGCTAATTGTTCTGCGGATGAAATGGTGATTGTTGTTTGTTGTGTTTGTGTCGCTTGTGCTTGTGGTGCTGGTTGTGCCATTCTGTCGGCCAAGATATTTTTTACATCACGCACGCGATTTGCAGATTCTTGTTGTTTTATCATTTCGGGAATTGATGGCATATCTGCAATATGCATCATGCGAATAATCAGCATATCAAAGCATTGTTTTTGATTACCTGCGGCCTGCATTTCTGGAACAGCGGCTACCATAACCTGCCATATACGGGAAAGTGTATTAACAGACACCCGTGAATTTATCATATGAATTTGGTCGCGCTGGTCGACGGTATATGGTGAATTAACAACATCGCCTGCATGCAGGGCAGGGTGCATTCTTGTTGCCCAATGCGTCCATTCCATCATATCGGTCAGCAGCATTGATAGATCGGCACCATTGTTATAAATTTCATCAACCTTGTCCAATGCGGCGGCGGTGTCCCCACCTAAAAGTGTTTTCATCAGGTCAACAACAACGCCACGATCGGCCCTTTTAAGCATGTCCAGCACAGCGTTCGCATCAACATGACCACCGGTCTGGGCGATTGCCTGGTCCAGCAAAGATAACCCATCACGCACAGAACCGTCGGCGGCCCGTGCCAATAATTCATTTGCTTCGTCTGATAATTCGATGTTTTCTTGTGTCGCAATCCATGCGAAATGTTTTTTTAGTGTTTCAACTGGAACCCGCACCAGGTCAAAGCGTTGGCATCGTGACAGAATTGTCACTGGGACTTTTCTAATTTCTGTTGTTGCCAAAATAAAGATGACATGTGCCGGTGGTTCTTCCAGTGTTTTTAACAACGCATTAAATGCAGATGTAGATAACATGTGAACTTCGTCAATGATATATACCTTGTATCGGCCGTTTGTTGGACGGTATTGTGCTGCGTCCAGAATATCACGCATGTTGTCAACCCCGGTATGTGATGCGGCGTCGATTTCCATAACATCGATATGTTGGCCTGCGGCAATCGCACGACAGTTTTCGCATGTTCCGCATGGTGATGGTGTTGCACGGTCAGACGACAGGCAATTTAATGCCTTGGCCAGGATACGGGCGGTACTTGTTTTGCCGGTGCCACGAATTCCTGTGAAAATATATGCGTGTGCAATTCTGGATGTATTAATTGCGGTGGTTAGTGTTTTTACCAAAACATCTTGTCCGATAAGTGATTTGAAATCTTGACTGCGATATTTGCGTGCCAAAACAGTATAATTATTTTCCATGCTGAAACTTCCTTCTGTTCCAAGCATAACAAACCATCGTGAAATTTCAACAAATAAAACGCACCGAATGGTGCGTTTTATCAGATTTTTTGACCTTATTTAAGGTTTGTTATAAAGTCGGGCAGTTCGCTGTCTTCGTCATCGGCGTTTTCTGCGCTTTCCTCGGCTTGTTCAATGGTGGCTGCCGCAGCTTTTTCTTTTGGGTCACGTGTTGAATCGATTTTGCCTTGTTCTGCATTAACGATTCTGCCGTAATGTTCTGCGGCCTGCAACAGGCGTTCGCGTTCAATTTCATCGGCGGTCTGACGTGCCTGGTCGATATATTGTTTTCTTTTCTGGCGCCATTTATGACAGCGTTGAATCATTTGTCCTACATTGGATTGATTTTTTTTATTTTGCATATTTTTTTCTTTTTAATAATTTTATTTCAGGAAATCACCCCGACAACAATTAAAAAATCTAATGTTGTCACCTTTAATATTTTAGATGTTAAAGCATCTTAAAACTGATTGCAATAAATTTTTTCTATTGCTACACTACCCGTATGTAGGAGGGGGCACATCTTGCAACAACAACGTGGAAATTTTTTACTGCAAGCCTTGTTGGCATTGGGGGTGATTTTTGCGTTTGTGCCGTTTGTCACCCGTCGGTTGTCTGGACGAAATACTGATGCGCGCATGTATACATCCGCGCGCCAGGTTGATATTGCCCATACGGCGGCCCGTATTTTTGTTCGTGAAAACGCAAATAATTTGCCGTTTGATACAACTGTCGTGTCGGGGAATGATTTTTCTGATTTGTTGGAACCGTATGGTCTGCCATTGGGTTATGTGCCACGGACGGCGTTGGGGCAAAATATCGCATTGGTTATAAACAAAACACCAGTGGCGGTATCGGCGTATCTGGAGTTAACCGGGGGTGATTTGTCAGAAATTGAACGCACAGAATTGGCGCGCCGAATTGGTTTTTATGCATCTCCCACGGATGTGGGTGTAAATGTTGGTGTTGAATTAACGGATGTTTATTCTGATATTGTTCGCCGTAATGAACCTAGTCTTGAAAACAGCGGTTTTTTAACAGATTTAGATATGGGTGGTTTTGCTTTGAATAGTGTCGGTAATTTGTTTGCGGTTCGTGGTGAATTTGATGGTGCAGAATTTAATACCTTGTCTATTACTGGTGTTGAATCTGGCAAGAAAATCAAAAACAATATTGAATTAATGTTAACGCCGAAAACGGTGTTCCAAAGCAAGGATGGTTCGGCGGCATTTTCGATATCGCGTGGTACATTGCGTGCAAATTCATTAAATGGTCGTACTTTGTCAATGTTTGGCGATGCAGGTAATTTGACTGTGAATGATGCGGCTGCGTATGAATTGGCGATGTCTGCTGGGCATACTTCGTTTGTTGGTCCTACGGAATGGAATGTGCGTGGGAATCTGGTGTCGGATCATATCAGTTTTAGTGTTGAACGTCTGGATGTGTCATCGTATATAAGTGCCACCCGTGGCCAGGATGTTTTTATTGACTATGATACATTGGAATATAATTCAAAGTCAGGTATTGAGGTTGGAACATTAAAAATAGCAAACATTACAATGCGTGACCAGACGTCCAGTGCGCTGGACGATGGTGGCAGTGGTGCGGTTATTCTAGATGTGCGTCCGGCGGGAACGGGTATGTTGCCAGATGTTTTGGTGTCAGACATTGATAATAATTCGTTTGCAATAATTGCGGATGCGTCGTCTGATGATGCGGATACGGTTGATTGTGAAAAAATAATTACTGATATGGAAATGGTTTATGAAAAACAGTCCTTGGCCCAGAATTTAATTTGCCAGTATGTATATTGGCAGCGTTTAGAGCATCGGATTGATATCAAACAATGTTTAATGGCGGGACGCAGTGATTGTAAATAAACGGAATTTTTTATTTAATAATTCTTCTGGTGCCAGCGTTATGGAGGTTTTGTTGGCTATGGCGATTGTGTCAATGGCGGCACCTTTTGTATATCGCCAGATTTCAAAAACAAATCAAACAATTCATGATATTGCAATTGCGAAAAAGATTATATCAACCCGTGACGATGCGTTAAACTTTGTTCGCATGAACCAAGATAAATGGCCTGAAAACGCCCAGATAAAACTGGATGATACAGAGCTTGATTTAATATCAACTGATGCGGCGGCGGGTTTTATTGATAAGTATGCGGTTAATGGTGCAACAATCACAGATATCTACCTGGCGTTTGTTGCAGCAGATACGGGACTGCGTACAAATGAAATTGCCCGTCATATTGGTTCTGATGCAGCGGTTATTGATGTTGATGGTATTGCGTATGGAAATACATGGGCGGTTGCGGCACCTGATTTTATCCCGGGTGATTTGATATATCGTATATCGCGTGATGTTGCGGGTGCGGACACAACTCGTTATTTGCATCGTGGAACATCTGGCGAAGATAATTTGAATACGATGGAACGTGATTTGGATATGGCGAATCATCATATATATAGTGTTGCAACATTGGGTGGAAAATCGTTGCGTTCCAGAAATGCTAACACGCCATTTGTTGATGCGTCCGATGTTAATGCGAATACTGTTTATTTTTCATCAGGCGCAAATTTATCAAACGACGAAACAGTATTTGGCAATGTTCGTGTATCTGGGGATATATCTGGGTTTCGCAATATGTATGCCGATAATTTTAATGGTCATGGGTATACAACAAATGGCCGTATTGTTGTAGATAAAGTGTCGATTTCAGAATCTGTAAATGTTGCTAATAATTTTGTTTTGAAATCTGACAGTTCTCGCACAATAAGCGGTTTTACCGGTATTTCTGCAAATTCAGTATTGGCACCATACATATCTGCCACAGAAATGATGTTTTATAATAACTTTGGTCTGACGGTATCTGGCGAATTGTTAATGTCCACGACAACGCCATTAAAGCTGGGGGCTTGGTCGTTTACATCGGGACGTGCGCCATCATTCAAGCGTTTTAATGTTTCTCGTGCAAAGCGACCATCGATGCCATCGAATAATGAATTTGATGCGCTGATGAAATCTGGGTGGCGACAAACATCTGGAATTGTTCAGCCGGTATATCAACAAGACTATACATACACAATAAGGTAAAATGAAAATCTTGACCAGAATCTTTTCGCCAAAAAATCAATCGCGTGGCAACATGCTGATTGAATTACTGCTTAGTGTTGCTCTGGCGGTGGTTATAATCCCGTTTGTATTCCAGTATCAAACAAATGCGATAACCCGTGCCCAGAATATTGCGATTGCCGAACAAATGTCAGATATCCGGGCGGCGTTGGAAAGATATATCATTGCTAATCGTGAAATTTTATTGCAGACCGTCGGTCGCAGCATTGTTCGTGTTTCTGTTGCGGACCTGGCACCATTTGGTGTTTCTGATTCTGTGCTGGATTCAGGTGATGAAAAATATCAATTGCGTGTTTTGAAATCTTCTGATGCATCTGGTCAGTCGACCTTACAGGGTGTTGTTATTCGTGCGTCTGATGATATCAGTCCATTGCGCACCCGTGAAATTGTAAATCTTTCCGGGGGCAGTATGGGGTTTGTTGATGGTACGCACGCGTATGGTACATTTGGTGCGTGGCACACTGATGCGGTTGATATGGGTATTGATATTGATAATGGTATTATTGAAACGACGGCTGTAAATCGTGACAATGCATTATATTTATGGCGTGTTCCGTCGGATGATGTATCTGATGCAAGAATGATGTCTGCGCTAAATCTTGGGGCACACGATATCAAAAATTCTGCCTTTGTGAATGCGATGCATGCGGAATTTAGCGAAGGTTTAACAATACCAGTTATTGCATCGCATGATGTTATTTTCCAGAATCGTACAACAATCGATTGGGTTTTGGAATCTGCAACGGCGGTTGTGTCTGGTATGTTGTCTGCTGATTCCAAGAACATGGAAATATCTGGTGATTTATCAATCGCAGACATTGCAAAGTTATCGTCTTTGACGGCGCAGAAATTGTGGGTTTCAAACTTGACCTTGGGTGGATTGTCGATTAACGAAGATTCTGATTATGCGATGTTAAAAGTAAATCAGACCCTGGACATGACATCTGGTCGTGTTGCGGCGATGTTCGTGACGGTTGGATTCGAAGGTTCAATGACACCGCGTCTGGTGGTAAGTAATCTTATCGAAGATTCGTCTAACCCAGAATATTATTGGGATGTTTCGGGTGGCGTTGCGAATTTTGCTGATGTTATTTTGACAGACTTGAATTTCATGGCATCACTTGCGACATATGCCGAAGATGGTGCATCGACATCTTCTGGCCAGATATTTGGTGCGGTGTCCGCCAACAAAAATGCCACAGTATCTGATTATATGAATGCAATATCTCAGATTCAGGAACGTGTTCGTGAAAAATATCATCAGTTGAATTTACAATAAAATATGGTATATATATCAATATGAAAATAAAATGTGACTTTTGTAAAACTGAATATAACTTGGACAAGGTGCCAATGTCGCCTGTGAAATGTGCCGTATGCGGTCACACGTGGCGTGTTGTGGTGCCTCCACGCAAGAATGCATGGTTGATGTTTTTTGCGTCATTGTGTGCGTTGTTGTCTGCGATAATATTCACGGTTGCGGTTATCACCCGGCACCAGGCATCCCATGCGAATCGTGGTCCGTTGATTGCAGCGGTGTCTAATATTGACACAACGACAGATTCTGATGGTACGACGGTGGTGACGGTAAATGGTTCGATAACGAATGTCTCTGATGCGATATATGGCTTGCCTGATTTGATTATTGTGGCAACTGACGGTGATGGGAATATTTTGTCTCGTCAAAAGTTTATGCCATCTGCGACATTGCTTGATTCTGGGGATAGTGTGAACTTCTCGCACCGGTTATCAAAATTACCTGCGGGTGTAAAAAAGATATCTGCGCACCTGGCAGAATTTCAAACCCCGACCAAGGATGAAAAATGAAACGATTGATAATTGCTTTTATTGGTATATTTGCGATTGGTACAGTCTATTCTGCTACATCTGGTGATGCCCCATCACGGATTAGCGTTTTTTCTACCAGTACAGATTGGCAGGCGGTGACTGGCTTGCGCCTGAATGAATATAATGGTACATTCAAGATTGATAAAAAACTGGTTGGTCGCGGATTGGTATTGTATTACTTGGATGGTTTTCCATGCTATGGATTGGGTTATGGTGTTCGTGTATGGGTTGGCCCAGATTATAATCATGAACACTTGCATATTGCGTGTGTTGCGGCCCCATCGGAAATCAAGTTTGCATATCGTAATGCAACCCGTGATGCGGACCAGGCCACAACAACTGGTATCTTGACATGTCCTGTTGAAACAGACGGTCGCGAAATGACAATTGATTTGTCCGATTGTACGGTTGGACCTGATTGGGACGAATATAACTAGGTTTTTTAATTATGTCAGAAAAATTACATTTTATCGTATCAGATTCAGATGATTTAACCCGGCTTGATAAGTATTTATCGGCCCAAATGCCCGATTATTCACGCAGCGAGATTCAGCGTTTTGCCGTCACCCGTGCCAATGGTTCATCGGTAAAGTTTTCCGAAAAAGTTCGTATCGGCGATGAATTTGTTGTTGAAATTCCGGCGGCAACATCGGATGTTGCGACCGATAATATATCATCCGATTTTGATTTAGATATTTTATTTGAAGACGATGATATTATTGTTGTAAACAAGCCTCGTGGGGTCGTAATGTACCCGTCTGCTGGCAACAAGACTGGCACTTTGGTTCAAAATATATTGGCGCACACGCATTTATCTGCGCTGGGGGGGGCGACCCGACCTGGGGTTGTGCATCGTCTTGACAAAGATACCAGTGGCGTTATGGTTTTTGCAAAATCAGATGCGGCGTTTCGTGGTCTGGTCAAGATATTTTCTGAACATGATTTGACCCGTAAATACATTGCCTTTGTCTGGGGTATCCCTAATTGGGAGGTTGCAGATATAACTGGCAATATTGCGCGTTCATCACGCAATCGTCAAAAGATGACGATGGTAAAATCTGGTGGTAAACCATCGCATACCGAAGTTGCGGTTGTAAATGCATTTCCACGGGCTGGCGTGACCCAGATGCGTTGCACATTGTTTACCGGTCGCACACATCAAATCCGTCTGCATTTGTCGGCGCATGGTTTTCCGGTTTTGTGTGATCCGGTTTATGGTCGTGGGGCGTCTCGCCTGGGGTCGGTCAAAGACCCGGATTTGTTGGATTTTTTGCGTGAACACGACGGTCAGATGTTGCATGCGGAATTACTGGAATTTGTGCATCCGACAACTGGTGCCAAGATGCGATTTAAGACCCGTCTGCCTGATGATATGGCGGAATTAAAGTGTATCCTTGAAGAAATCTAGTTTTTTTTCTTTGATAAAAAGGGAAGGTTTTGTCATCGTGATAACAACGGCAAGCCGTGGCGGTGGAAAATTATCTGTCCCATTATTTCTATCTTTTTACCTTATTTTTCGCTTTTCAAACCCCGTCTTTTATGTTAGAATAAAATAATAAAAATGGAGTTAGGGGATGTCTTTTCTCAAAAATACTGTAAGTTTATTGGCAATTTTTAGCATTGTTCCTGCGGCATTTGCGGTGACTGCACGACCAAGTGTGATGAACACTGCGACGGCGGTAAGTGCGACCGGGGCGGTTCGTCGTATGCCAACAATGTCTGTGTATCTGACCGGCGGCACAACCGGCGGCACAATAGGTGGGACGACATCTGATGGCTCTGTATCGGCTGAAGATTTATTGGATAACCTGGAATGTATCGATGCGTATACTGAATGTATCAAGTCTGATGATGCGTGTGGTTCAACTTTATCTGAATGTACAACTAATGTTTTGTTCCACGGTAAAATGTCCCAGTGTGTAAGTACATTGGCGCAATGTGCATCTGCCGGTGTGTATAGTTTGTTTGGTACATCTGATGTTTCCGCATTGTCTAATGTTTATTCTACTAATTCTGATAACGAAGTCACTCGGTATACATATCCTACAGACGGCAGTATTTTGGGGCAAATGATTATTTCTGCGGCGGTTGAAAATCGCTATGATACGCAAACATGTGTAAAGCGTTATATGTCATGCTTGAACAAGGATAGTGTTTGTGGTGCAGACTTTGAATTATGTACATCAAATAGAGAATTTAAGAAGCAGGCATTATTCTGTGATTCTACCTTGGCACGATGCCAGGCGGACGGTGTTCGTGAACTGTTTGGTTCGTCGTCCTGGACACCATCAAGTGGTATAATTGCGGGCGGTTCTCGTGTTGCTGCGGCAATCGAAGATGGTGCGCAATTGGCGGCGATGAATGCGGTGTCTACATGCTACAAGGTTGTTGAACAATGCTTCTTGGGTTCGTGTGCATCAAATCCATTGCGCTGTATCGAAGGTTCGACATTGGATCAGGTCAAGGCCGGGAACTTATTGGCGGATGACGGTGTCACAGCAACCAGTCAGTCCGATTTGTTGTCCAAGTCTGATGTGAATCGTTATCTGCGTTCTTCATGCCAGGATATCATTGGTGCAAACAAATACTGTCACATGACATTCCGTGAAAAAACACCATCTAATGGCGAACTGATTGATGTAGAAGTTCAAGAAGAAGTATTTGATGCCGCATTGGATCAGCGTAAAAAATACATTGATTCCAAGGTTCAAGATTTAATGGTAAAGTTTGATACCAAGGCCAAGAACAAATGTGCAGAAACAATCAAGTCTTGCGCAATGCGTTCATGTGGTGATGGTGTTGGGTCTGTATGTTATTCCCAGGTAATGGGCAGTGTGGCCAAATCAATCAACTACGCTGGGAATGCCAACGGCGAATTTGATACATATACTGGCATTAAAACGGGTTGTGAATCAATTGTCAATACAGATACGAATTGTCAGTATGCATACGCATCTGTAAAGAATCAGGCGTATTCGTACAACTTTTTGGAATCTAATGCGTTCAATACATTGTTCCCACAATATGAAGATGGTGCAGTAAATGACCCAATTGGTGTTGTTGCGTCATTGAATGCGTCATTGTCTAGCAGCTTCAGCGATGCTGCAATCGCAAATATGAAGAAACAATGCCAGGCCATCGCCACAGGTTGTGTAAAGAAGATGTGTGGCGCCGATTATGTAAATTGCTATCGCAATCGTACAGATATTTTATCTGATTTGACGAAAACTGGCGATGCGGGTTCTGGGTTTGACAAATCAATGAACAAGGTTGGCGGCGTTTTGGATTATACGGTTGTATTGGGACTGTGTATGAACACGGTTAAAAGTGCCGATGTATGTGATGAACATCTAAAGATACAAAAAGCCAAGGCAAAAACAACATTGACAGATTCGTGGGGTGCGGGTACCACATCCGTACGCAGCGGTTGGGTTGATGCTGGTGGTGCAAAATCTTTGACTGTTGCTGATGGTATTGCCAAAACAGACGACAGTGGTAATGAATTGTGCTATAACGACAAGGGTATGGAAGGTGTCTGTTATGATATGGACGATGATGGCGATATCTTCGATGAAAAGATATATGAATCCGTTGAAACATATCTGACAAATCAGTCTGCAACAACATTATTCCGTGAATTGTTGACGGACTTGGAATACGAAGCCCAGGCAAAGTATAACGCCAAATTGACCAAGCAGCAGAATATGTGCTTGTCATCAAACAATGGTGGTATATTGGGTGCGGATGATTTGGGTTCGACCTTTATGTGGGTAAAACTGAAAAATGGCAAGGTTCCAACCAATTATACATCTGCTGGATTAAAGGCAAATCAGATTGTGGCAAGTAATGATTTGTATGGTTCATTCTGCCGTGTACGTGTCACATTGCAATCTGATGACAAAAATATCCAAGATGCAATTAGCAATGGTGCAGATTGGTCAACCACATACTTTGCAGCAGGTGACGCATTCACATGTGGTTCATGGATACCGGGCAACAAACTTGAAGAATTGGCGCAATTGGCCGGCGAAGATGCCCGTGAAGGCAAAGCTGTATCCCAACCAAAAATCCGTGGATGGATGACCGCATTGGGTGCAATTGGTCTGGGGATTGGTGGTACTGCCTTGGGATCGGGGATTGCAAAAGGTAATGCATTATCTGGTCTGACCGGTATCGACAAGCAAGATGAAAAATTGTTGTCAGAAAACTGTTCCAAAGCAATGGAAGACTTTAACGCAGGTGTTTCCAATGGAAATAAGAACAGCATAACCAATTCTGTAAACAAGATGATTCGTCTGACAAATTCTGCAACATCGTTAAGTAACGATGACAGAGATAGTATCAGCCAATTGCGTGCCGCATTAGGCGATTATAACCAAGAACATGCGAAGGATGGTACATATGATTGCACAGGTGGACGCTCTGTCGCTGAAACACGTGCCGCTGCTAAGAGAACTTGCTCTGATGAAGCAACAGTTAGCAAAAAACAGAAGTGTGAAGATGAAGAGTTCGAAAGAAATTGTAAGAAAGTACCCACTAATGTTGAAAGCAAAATAAGTGATTTGCAAGAAAAAATGCAGGCGGTAAATGAAATCTGTGAAACCAAATCCGTCAAAAAGAAGACTTCTGGTCTGGGTGCCGGTATTGGCGCAGCAGTTGGTGCAGTCGGTGGCGGTCTGTTGGGCTACTATATCACAGACAGCATCCTGGATGCCGAACTGGACAAGGCCGAACAAGCTGCGATTGATGAATTTATGAAAAATGTTGGTTCAAAAATACAATGCTATATCGGTGGTGAAGAAGTTGGTAGTTATGGCCAGGTAATATCAACCAGCATGGAATAATCCAAACAGATTAAACCAAAGAAAAAAATCCCCCGTCTGGGGGATTTTTTTTACATTTATAACTGGGAACTGCCATCTGTCTCAATCATCATACCCATGCACCCATACACATTTCATTCCTGACATCCACTTCCCCCTATGCACATGAAAACCCAACACTCGTCATACCTACATCGGTCAGTATTCATTGCCCCTCATGGCCCAAAATAAAACCGCCGTGATGGCGGTTTTATCAATTCCTGGTCGGAGTGACGGGGTTCGAACCCACGACCTCTACGTCCCGAACGTAGCGCTCTACCAGGCTGAGCTACACTCCGTTATTCACAAATAGACATACTTTTGCTGGATTTGTATGATTTACAGCCGTTGGCTTAGGTGGATATTTATTGCTATTTACTGCTACAAAATATCTACTCAACCTATTTCATGTGCTCCAAAATCGCTCCAAAATCAAATCTTGTAATGCAAAAAATCTAT
>JAEIGA010011962.1_pt1 | contig 13161 bp, 4 predicted proteins | sample 9270691 | NCBI WGS metagenome assembly JAEIGA01 (sample SAMN17057246, study PRJNA624740) | gut metagenome | biome: biome; isolation source: fecal sample | host: Bos grunniens | place: China: Xizang | collected 2019 | reverse complement strand
GTGAATGCTCCAGATTTCTATACAGGCGCATACGACCGCATTTCTAAAGAATATGGCGGAAAAGCCGCTATCGACTGGCAAGATTTGGTTTTTGGCAATACAGGTATCACACAAAATCATAATGTTAACATCAGTGGTGGTAGCGACAAAACCAAGTATCTGTTAAGTTACAACTACACAGGTGAAGACGGTATTATGGATAGACACGACTATCAAAAGAACAGTATCCGTGCTAAAATCAATCACGAACTTTGGAAAGGCGTACGATTTGACTTCTCTACAAGTTTACAGCAAACCAAAGTAGATGGTGGTGGTTCATTGGGTGGTGCATTGAAGCAAACCATCCTCCAACCCGTAACCGGTGGTGTTCATTGGACTAACGAAGAATTGATAGGTTCTGATTTAGGCAACGAATTTTCCTCCATGTATGGCGGTGACAACTACGATGCCAACAACCCTATCATCAATAACAATGCTGTGACCAACGAAAAATTCACTCGCATGGCAACAGTCAATGCAGGTTTGGAAATTGACATCATCAAAGACTTGACATTCCGTACATCTGCCAGCTATATGTGGAGACAAATCCGTCAAGACTATTGGGACGATGGTTCTTCCAAGCAAGCATCAAGCAACCAAAGCCCTTACGGCTATGGTTCTCGCAACAACAGCGAGAAGTTCTCATGGCAGATTACCAATACTTTAAGCTATGCTTTCAACATTAAGGAAGCCCATCGCTTCAATGTATTATTGGGTCAAGAAACTTATTACGCTGAAGATATGAACATGAAAAATGAATACCGTAACTTTACTGACGGCAACTTTGGTCTGAACGATGTGAGCATGGGTACTCCATACACATGGACTTCAGGCAAAGATAAAGTTGGTTTGGTTTCTGCATTCGGCCGTCTTTCATACAATTACAATGACCGTTATTTAATTACAGCCACACTTCGTGCCGACGGTTCTTCCAAATTTGCAAAAGGCAACCAATGGGGATATTTCCCATCAGCTTCAGCTGCTTGGCGTATTTCGGAAGAAGCCTTCATGAAAGATCAGGATTTGTTCCAGAACTTGAAACTTCGTGTAGGTTACGGTACATCGGGTAACAACAATATCGACAGTAACATGTATGCTACCAGCTATGGTTCAGGTCATTATGGTATCAATGGTAAGGACTATATCACTTACCTCCCGGGAGCCACATTGGGTAACAAGGATTTGAAATGGGAAAAAACAACCACTACCAACATCGGTTTGGACGTATCCATACTCAACAGCCGCGTCAACTTATCTGTAGACTGGTACAACAATGAATCTTCCAATCTTTTGATTAAGAATAAGATTCCAAGTTCAACCGGTTATACTCACCAATATCAAAATTTGGGTTCAATCCGTAACCGAGGTATTGAAATGGTGTTGAATACAACCAATATCCGCAACAAGGACTTTGCATGGACAATGGATTTCAATATTGCTTTCAACCGTTCAAAGGTATTGGATATTTATGGTGACAGTGAAACCAATCATTTTATCCAAGATTATGAATCTCGTATGGGCTTCAAGATAGAAAAAGGCAAACCTTTAGGACAATTCTACGGTCTGATATATGATGGCATTTATACTACAGATGATTTCACTCAAAATGCTGATGGAAGCTATACACTGAAAGATGGCGTAGCTTCATTGAAAGGTTTCGACCGTAAATCAGTAAAACCAGGTGATGCCAAATATGTAGCGGTTACCGGCGAAACGGACAAAGACGGAAATCCTGTATGGAGCACCAATGACCGTACCGTGATAGGAAATGCATCTCCTGATTTTACAGGCGGTTGGAACAACACTTTCACTTACAAAGGTTTTGATTTGAATGTATTCATGAGTTTTGCTGTAGGAGGTGATGTATTCAATATGAGTACCCAACGTTTCATTGGCCCTTATTTGGCAAACCAAAATACGATTTCGACTATGCACGATCGTTTCTCATTGATTGACCCTGCAACAGGTAAAGAATCTACAGACTTACAACGTCTGGCTGCATTGAATCCTCATCAATATAGCAAAGATGCGATGTGGAACATTTCAACCAACAACAAGACTGCTATCAGTGACCACAGCAGCTACTACATTGAAGATGGTTCATATCTGCGTTTAAGTACCATCACTTTGGGTTACACATTACCTAAGAACATTGTTAAACGTGCCAAGATTAACAATGCACGTATCTATTGTACACTGAACAACATTTATACGTTTACAGATTATACTGGTTACGACCCTGAAGTTTCAGCAACAAGCAGTGCTTTGACTCCAGGTATTGACAATTCTTCTTATCCACGTTCCAAGAGTTGGGTATTGGGTGTAAACTTAACATTCTAAACAAATAGACGAATATGAAAAAGATTATAAATATATTAGGGGTTTCAGCCTTGTTACTGGCATTCACTTCTTGTGAAGACTGGTTAGACATGCCTTCAGAATCAAAAGCTGACAGTTCTTCTATCTTCTCTACAATTGGTAGAGCTGAAATGACAGTAGTAGCTCCTTATGCCAAGCTTCATACACAAGAATTGGGTTATCAGATGCTGATGGGTACAGATGAAACATCATCTACAGAAAGTAACTCCAAGTACAATGTTTCCAATTATGATTATACCAATGTATCTTCCATTCTGAGCAAGACCTATACAGAAATGTATGCTGCCATTGAATATGCCAATGTCTGCATCAAAAACTTGCCGAATATGGTAGCTTCATCAGAATCGGAACAGAAAAAGATCAATTCTTTATTGGGTGAATCATTGGCAGTTCGTGCGTATGCCTATTGGAATTTGGTCCGCTTCTACGGTGATGTACCTTATTCTAATGTACCAACTTCCGAATTAACAACGTTTTCTTCATCGCGTGTAAGCCGCGATACCATTTACGACCATTGTATCGCCGATCTTCAAAAAGCGGTAGAATTGCTTCCATGGAAAAGTGAAGGTATGGTTGCAACACCTGAACGCTTTACAAAAAATTCCGCCTATGGTATTTTGGCACGTGTAGCTTTGTATGCAGCCGGTCATTCATTGCGTTGGAATTTAGATGTAGTTCCTTATGATGCAAGTACTGTAAAAATCGCTCAACGCAGTGATGCCAATCGTATCAAAGAATTATATCAAATAGCTGCCGACGCTTGTAAGGCTGTTATTGAAAAGGGTGAAAACAATTTGGTTGCCAATTATGACCAATTGTTCAGAGACTTGGCTTTGAAGCAATACAACAATGAAACCATGTTGGAATTCGGTTGGTATGGTGCCAATAGTCCGGATGTACGTACAGGTTATACCAATGGTATTCCAACTGGTGGTGAAAGCTTGACATTGGGTAAAGGCGGTTCACAGATGATGGCAATGCCTACTTTCTATTTTGAATATGAAGAAGGTGACCAACGCCGTGATGTATCAATCTGTAACTATGGTCTTAATTTAGTCAAGAAAGAAAATGGAGATACTTACCAAATGAATACCTATATGGGCATGGGGGTAGGAAAGTACCGTATCAACTGGAAAGCCGAAATTGGTTCTTCATCATCCAGACGTGACATAAACTGGCCTTTGCTGCGATATTCAGATGTATTGTTGATGTATGCAGAAGCATTGAATGAATTGAACAATGGAGCGAATGCTACAGCTGTTAATGCTGTTAAAGAAGTGCGTATGCGTGCATTCAAGAATGACGCTTCCAAGGTTGGAACAATTCCTACTAATTATACAGACTTTAAGAACTTCATCATTCAAGAACGTAAGCTGGAATTGGCTCATGAAGGTTTAAGAAAGACAGACTTGTGTCGTTGGGGTATCTTGGTAGACCATTTGAATGCAGAAAAAGACAAACTTTATCAATTGGCACGTCGTGAAGGCCGCTATGCAAACGTAGATGTATATCGTGCATACAAATTGACTTCTATACCGACTCTAAAAGATCCAACCATTGCATTGGATTATGTAACAGTAAGTGAAGACGATTTGACTGTAATGAATTTGTCTGATGCAGATTTAAATACACTGAATGTCTTGAATGATTCAAAGAAAGGCTATTTAGTGAAGAAACTTTTTGAAGACGCAGAAGGTAATGTTTATTTCGCAGAAAGTCAAGCTCCATCTGGTACTGCATTGAAAGAAGTGGAATATACCATTTTGAACATGTTCGGTATTTGTAGCATCAAGAATAAAGGTGGTGGTTTATGCGTAGAAGATGTAAAAGACCTAGCTACAGCAAATACTTGGATTACCGGTAGTACAGGAGTTTTCTATGGTATGAAGAAGAACATGGTTGAAATCATGCCGCTTCATCAAACAGCTATTATTGATGTAAACCCAGGACTCGCCGACCAACAGCATCCTTGCTATTAATTTATAATTGTGTTAAAAAAGCGGCGTATCCTAATAGGACATGCCGCTTTTTGCCTTAAAATATACCATTATGATAAAGAAATGTTTGTTTACTTTTTTTCTTTGCCTTGGTTTATGGTGTTATATCAAAGCTCAAACCTTAGCTTTCCCTGGTGCAGAAGGGTATGGAAAATATACAACAGGTGGAAGAGGAGGAAAAGTCTATGTTGTGACTAACCTGAACGATTCAGGCGCAGGAAGTCTTCGGGAAGCAGTAGAAGCAGAAGGACCCCGTTTTGTGGTATTTGCTGTAGATGGAACCATAAAACTGAAATCTCCTTTAAGAATCATAAACGATGATATAACCATTGCCGGACAATCTGCACCAGGAGATGGTATATGTTTGAAGGATTACCCCTTGTCTATCAGTGCCAGCAACGTGATTGTTCGCTACATACGCGTTCGTGTAGGAGATAAATACAGTCAGGACAGTGATGCCGTAAGTGGCGGACGTTATGGGCAAAAGAATGTTATATTGGATCATTTGTCTGTAAGCTGGAGCATTGACGAATGCCTTTCCATTTATAAAACCGAGAACTTAACTGTACAATGGTGTTTGATAGCCCATAGTTTGAACCAGTCCAAACACACCAAAGGGAATCACGGTTTTGGTGGTATATGGGGAGGCTATAAAGCAACTTTCCACCACAACTTATTAGCCAATCATGCAAGCCGGAATCCACGTTTTTCTTCGGTTGATGGCACCAAATGGGTCGATATCCGAAATAATACCATTTATAACTGGGATTATAAAACATCTTATGGAGGTGGCCATCATGCAGAAATCAACATGGTAGGTAATTACTATAAACCAGGACCAGCATCTAAACATACACGTTTTCTCGATGTAGCAGAAGATGGTACGGGAAGATATTTTATTGACGGTAATGTAATGGTAGGCAATTCCAAAGTAACTAAAAACAATGTCCAAGGAGTCAATGACAAACCCGGGAAAAAATACATCGCCAGCCCTGGGAACAAACGACGTACCCAAGGAATTTCGCCCGAGGCCATTCCAACTCCAGGAGAAGAAACCATATCTTGTTTAGTGGACGCTCCTTTCCCATTCGAGCCTATTCATGAAGATTCGCCTAAAAAGGCATATAAACGTATATTGAAGGATGTAGGATGTAGTTTCTCACGCGATACATATGATTCCGCTATTATAAACCACGTAAAGAAAGGCAAAGCTTTAGGTAGCCAATCGGGTATTATCAATAGTCCTGAAGATGTGGGTGGATGGCCTAATCTTAAAAAAGGGAGTCCTTTGAAAGATTCAGACATGGACGGAATGCCGGATACATGGGAAGAACAACAAAAATTGAATCCCAACGATGCAAAAGATGCTTCATTATATACTTTAAATAACGATTACACCAATATAGAGATGTATTTAAATAGTTTATCTTTTTAATTTTCAATAATTATTCGTTTCTTTGTACAAAGAATAATAATATCAACTTTATGAAGAACATTTTTTATGCGATGCTGGCTGTTATAGTCATGACGGCCTGCGGTTCCAAGCAACAGGAACCTATCGACCGTGAAGCGCTCTTGATGCGCAACAATCCTCAAGTAACCAAATTCGATTCTTTGGCCTCATTCTCGGTAGGTAACGGTGAATTTGCCTTTACCGTAGATGCGTCTGGTTTGCAGACTTTCCCCGAGAAATACAGCAAAGGAGTACCCCTTGGTACACAGAGCCAATGGGGATGGCACAGTTTCCCTAACGTAAACAACTATCAGCCGAAAGAAGTGTTGAAAGAATTTGACTTTGGTCGCCCTCAAAAAGAAATATATGCCTGCCAGTTCAAGGAACCAGGCAGACAACAGGATGCTTGCAATTATTTGCGCATCAACCCGCACCGTTTACACTTGGGTATCATCGGTCTGGAACTGAAAGAAGGTACCTCTACAGGAGATTTCAAGGATCTTCATCAGACACTCAACCTATGGAAAGGACAGATTAATAGTGCATATACCCTCGACGGGAAAGCTGTAAAGGTACAAACGACTTGTCATCCGAACATCGATATGATGGCTGCTTGTGTGGAAACACCAGCTCCGGTAGCTGACGGCATTTACCAAGGCATCTGCCTTCGCTTCCCCTACCCTACTGGCGGACATGCCGACGATGCTTGTCTGTGGGGTGTCGACAACAAGCACAACACTGAAGTAATTCGTCAGGATGCCAACTCAGCCTTACTGAAACGAACACTTGATGCTACCACTTATTACGTAGACGTACGTTGGGAAGGTCAGGCTACCTTAACCGAAAAAGCACGTAACTACTGGGTACTGAAACCAGCTGAAGACAAGCTGAATTTCACTTGCCGTTTTGTTGCAGAAGAACCTGCTGCTGAAGTTCTTCCTGCATTTGCTGAAACAATGGAAGCCAGCGCCACACACTGGACAGCCTTCTGGAGTAATGGTGGTATCGTAGACTTCTCGCAATGTACAGACCCGCGTGCCAAGGAACTGGAACGCCGCGTCGTTTTGTCACAATACTTGTTGGCTATCCAAAGTGCCGGAAGTACACCTCCACAAGAAACCGGTCTGACTTACAATTCATGGTATGGCAAGTATCATCTGGAAATGATTTGGTGGCATCAAGCTTGGCAACCGTTGTGGGGACACGGCGATTTATTGGCACGCACCATGAAATGGTATGAATCGGCAGAACCGATGGCCCGCGAAATAGCTAAGCGTTCAGGGTTCGACGGTATCCGCTGGATGAAGATGACTGACCCGAGCGCAGCCGAAGCTCCATCAAACGTGGGCAGCTTCTTGATTTGGCAGCAGCCGCACTATATCTACATGGCTGAATTGATTTATCGTGCCAATCCAACTGAAGATGTGCTGAAGGAATATTACCACTTGGTACAGGAAACTGCCAAGTTCATGTATTCGTTTGCCGTATATGATGAGTTGGGAGGACGTTTCATCCTGAAGGGAGCTATTCCCGCACAGGAAACATTGAAGGCTGCTACTACCATCAATTCACCGTTCGAACTGTCATATTGGCATTATGCTATGCAGGTTGCTCAGGAATGGCGCGAACGTATGGGCGAAGGCCGTAACTTGGAATGGGATGAGATGATAGACAAGCTTTCTCCGTTAGCTTACAACGATGACGATCTCTACCTTGCTTCGGAAGATGCTACCGATACTTATATAGATATCCGTTTTACCAGCGACCACATGGCAGTACTTGGTTCAGTAGGTATTCTGCCGATGAACAAGTTGATTCGCAAAGATTATATGAAGAATACTTTGAACTGGATATGGGATAACTGGAACTGGGGTAAAACCTGGGGATGGGATTATCCGATGACAGCCATGAATGCGACCCGTTTGGGCGAACCCGAAAAAGCAGTTGGTGCTTTGTTGATGGATAAGCGTACTAACACCTATTTGGTGAACGGACACAATTATCAAGACAGCCGTTTGCGTTGCTATTTGCCGGGCAATGGTGGTTTGCTTACTGCCGTTGCACTGATGTGTGCCGGTTGGGACGGTTGTGAAGTTGAAAATCCAGGCTTCCCGAAGGACGGTACATGGAATGTACGTTGGGAAGGTTTGAAACCTATGCCATAATAATATGAAGAAAATTATAACAACAATCATTCTTTCGTGGTGTGTTGCGGCTGTTTGGCCGCAATACGCCACGAAAGGCAATAAAGTAAAGGGAGCCGGTGACTTGATAGAGTCCACTTCCTTCAATGACCACAAACGAGGTACAGAACGTCGCTTGCAGTATCTACCCGATGGAGAAGATTTTGTATGCGTCAATGGTAAGAACCGCTATACTCGTGCTCTTTATGGAAGTCCTACAGATTGGCGTTTGGAAACGAGTGACCGTCCTATCTTTGCCTCCTTTGCCAAGAAGAACTACCGCAATATTCGATTTTGTCTCCGTCTGCCCGACGGTAAGGTAACCCCTTTGGAAAAGACTACGTTTTGTGAAGCCCGTTACACTCCCGGACGACGTTCGTATTTATTAAAGGATGAAGCATGGGGAAAGGATATAGAACTCCGCATTGTCACGCTCCCCAGCATGTCGGAGGAACATGCCTTGTGGGAATTTTCCGGCAATTTTCCAAAAGGAACCACCATCGAAGCCTTCGTTTCTCCTATCCGTAACCAAAACCTATCCCGAAACGGTGATATGGGCGCCGATGCCCCTCTCAGCTTTGACCCGATAGAAACAGGTGAAGTATTGCAACGCCTTGAATGCACTTTGCCTACAAAGGGAAACGTATATATCAAAATAAAAAGAGATACATTGGAAGAATCGGGAAGCAAGGAAGAATTTTTAGCCTGGGAAGCCGACCGCTTAGCTTTGGCTAACCGTATTCGTTTTAACACTCCCGACCCTTTTATCAATAACATAGGAGGAGCCTTGGCAGTCGCTGCCGATGGTGTTTGGGGAACCGAAGAAGTTTGGCTGCACGGTGCAGTAGGTTGGCGCATGCCACTAAGCGGTTGGCGTGCCGGATACATTGGCGATGCCTTGGGTTGGCATGACCGTGCCCGCAAGCATTTCGACAATTACGCAGCCAGTCAGGTAACGGAAGTTCCTTGTACCCGACAACATCCGGCACAAGACTCTACTTTGGCTTTGGCACGCAGTGTAAAGGAATGGGGTACACCGCATTACAGCAACGGTTACATTTGCCGAAACCCTCAACGTAACAACCAAATGCACCACTATGACATGAATTTGTGCTATATAGACGAATTGTTATGGCACTTGCAATGGACCGGCGATTTGGATTATGCCCGCAAAATGTGGCCCGTCCTTAAGCTACATTTGGCATGGGAAAAGCGAAATTTCGATCCGGATAATGATGGACTTTATGACGCTTATGCTTGTATTTGGGCAAGTGATGCGCTTTATTATAACAGTGGTGCGGTTACTCATAGTTCAGCTTATAACCACCGAGCCAACCGACTGGCGGCTCTTATCGCATCAAAGATAGGTGAAGACCCAACACCCTACCAACAAGAAGCTGACAAGATCCTGAAAGGACTGAACGAACGTCTGTGGATGCCCGAAGCCGGACATTGGGCCGAGTTCCAAGATTTCATGGGACACAAACGCCTTCATGAAAGTGCCGGTGTGTGGACCATCTACCACGCTCTCGACGGCGAAATTGCCACTCCCGAACAAGCCTATCTAGCTACTCGCTACATAGACGAACAGATTCCACATTTACCGGTTCGTGTAGCCCAGGATTCTCCCTACGCCAATGAAATCAACTCGGAAGGTTATGCTACGGTAGCTACAACGAATTGGTTGCCTTATTCGTGGAGCATCAATAACGTGGCTTTTGCCGAAGTTATGCATACCGCCTTGGCTTATTTTCAAGCGAATCGTCCTGAAGAAGGCTTCAAGTTGATGAAGAGTTCGATATTAGATGGTATGTATTTGGGCGAAAGTCCAGGTAACTTCGGTCAGGTAAGCTTCTATGATGCCGCCCGCGGTGAATGTTACCGTGACTTTGGCGATCCTATCGGTGTAGCTTCACGTCTGTTCATCCAAGGATTGTATGGCATCCTGCCCGATGCACTGAACAACCGTCTGTTGGTCCGCCCGGGATTCCCCAATATTTGGAATCATGCATCTTTACATACTCCTGATATTGATTTCGATTTCAAGCAAGACGGGAAGCAAACTCATTATGCTTTGAAGCATCAATTATCGGCTGTAAAGGAAGTAGAACTGCATCTTCCTGCCATCTATACCGAAATAGCTTCCTTGAAAGTAAATGGTAAAAAAGCGGACTGGACGTATGTACCCGCCAACTTGGGACGAAAGCTGATAGCAATCAAAGCTTCCATTCCAGCCGACAAACCGATGGACATCGACATCAAATGGAGCGGAAGCAAGATAGCATATGCAGCTGTAAAACCAATGGTTGCCGAACAGTCGAAGAATCTGCCCAAACCTTTTGCACATATTGAAACCGCGAAATGCGAAACGATGGATATCAGCCAAGCTTTCAATGCAAAGGTTACCGATATATTCCAAAATGAATATCTGTCACCACGTTCACCATATACTACTTTGCAGATACCGAAGCAAGGCATTGGTGAATGGTGTCATCCGCTGAAGACTGCCAATATAGACGACAGTGGTTTGCGTGCCAAGGTGAAGAATAACGGTTTGTTACAAACGGAATTGGGAATTCCATTCCGTACCCCGGCAGAAGGACTGAACATCGCCTATACCTCTTTGTGGGACAATTATCCTGACAAGCTCCGCATTCCATTGCAAGGCAAAGCCCAGAGTTTGTATCTACTAATGGCAGGTAGTACCAACCATATGCAGTGCCACATAGACAATGCCTACGTGCGAGCCTATTATACCGACGGTACTTATAGCGAACTTCCTTTGGTGAACCCCTACAATTGGGCACCTATCGAACAGTTGTTCTTTGAGGACGGATGGTCATATAACCGCAACCGCTATGTACCGGGAAGTACCCCATTGCCGCTCGATTACGGTTCCTCACCACTTTACCGTCTGCAGCTCAAGACTGGCAAGGTAAGTAACCGTTTGGCTGAAGAGATAGGATTCAAGGGGGTAACCCGCGAACTGGATGGTGGAGCTGCTACCTTGTTAGAACTTCCACTTGATGCCAACAAGCAACTCTCCCACTTGGTTCTCGAAACCGTTTCCAATGAAGTGGTAATCGGATTGATGAGTGTTACCGTACAACGATAATAATTATAGGTAATACAATAAGATAATTAAATATGAAAACATTGAAATTTATAGTTTGTTTGGCTATTATTGCCACACTAGCTACAAGTTTGATATCCTGCAATTCACAGAAGATAGACAGGGAAGCTCTTGTCAAGCGTAACAATCCGCATATAACCAAACTTGATCCATTAAACTCCCTTAATTTGGGTAATGGCGAGTTTACTCTCACACTTGACGCTACTGGGTTACAAACCTTTCCTGAATTTTGCAAAGATGGTCTTTCACTTGGAACATATAGCGAATGGTGCTGGCATTCTTTCCCTAACACCGAAGGTTATAGTATAGAAGAGACCTATGAAGAGCATCCTTTACCCGGTCATCCTAAAGGTATATATGCAGTGCAAGTAGGCATGGCGCAGTCGGAACGTAGCAAAGCTGCAGCTTCGTGGATTCGTTCAAACCCACACCGCGTTCATTTGGGGAATGTGGGCTTTGATGGCATGCAACCTTCTGAGATTGACAATATAGATCAAACTTTAGATATGTGGGACGGGATATTACACTCCCAATTTACATGGAATGGAATACCAGTAGAAGTGAAAACTGTCAGTGGAGGTCAGCAAGATGACCAAATTGCAGCTTCTGTAACATGCCAGCATCCTATTCCCGTTACTATTCGTTTCCCTTATCCTACAGGAGCCAACACGGATGATGCATCCAATTGGAATGCTGATGAAAAGCATAGTACAGAGATTGTATCATCATCTACTCAAGATGTGCTTTTGAAAAGAACAATTGATGATGTGGAATATTATGTTTCTGTCGCCTGGTCGGGGGATGTACTCTTTCAACAAAATAGTACAAATCGTTTTACTCTCATTCCGGAAAATGGGAACTGGGATTTTTGTGTGCGCTTTGAACAAAATTCGCCTCAAAAAGCAGCTCCTAACTTCAAAGCTGCAGCATCAGCCGCCAAAAAGTTATGGAATGATTACTGGAACAGTACAGCCGTAGTTGATTTCTCACATTGTACCAATGAACAAGCGCCATTGCTTGAGCGTAAAGTTGTTCTCTCCCAATATCTGATGAGAGTACAGGAAGCCCAGAACTTTCCTCCGGCAGAGACGGGGATGACATACAACTCATGGCATGGTAAGTTCCATCTTGAAATGGCGATGTGGCATAGTTTCCATTATGGCATCTGGAACCAGTCAGAACTTCTTCGAAAACAATTAGCTTGGTACAAAACAGCCCTTCCTGTAGCACGTCAAATAGCAAAGCGACAAGGCTTTGAAGGTGTTCGTTGGATGAAGATGACAGACCCTACAGCCACAGAAGCTCCATCCGATATCGGTTCTTATATCATATGGCAGCAACCACATCCAATCTATATGGCCGAACTTATCTATCGGGCACAACCTTCCATAGAGTTTATAGAGGAATACTACGAGATTGTACAACAGACTGCTGCGTTCATGGCTTCATTTGTAAACTATGATGAAGAAAAAGGCAGGTATATCATTGAAGGAGCATGTGCTGCAACAGAGTCTCTAAGCGAAGACTATACCGTCAATCCGGCGTTTGAGCTCTCATATTGGCATTTTGGCCTTAGCGTTGCCCAACAATGGCGGGAACGTAAAGGAGAAGCAAGAGATCCACACTGGGATGACATTCTTGCAAAGTTGTCTACTCTTAGCACGACTCCAGAAGGAATCTATCTTCCTGCAGAGTTAGGTCCTGGCATTCCAGACTATCAAAACAATAGAATGTTGGTAGTTAAAGCTGCACCAGCTCCTCCCGGGGGATATGTGGACGGACAGAGAGGACGCACCTCTGCATCTTATGTGCCTCTTTATGATGAAGAAGGAAAGATGCGTGCCCGTGTCAGTGGTACCTCAACCGAAAATTTGCTTGCTTATGGAATGCTTCCCGCTTGCCGTCTATTCAATAAAGAGAATATGCTCAAGACTTTAGAACTCGCCAATGAGAAATGGCCTTGGGAAAGAGGCAATT
>JAEIGA010011961.1_pt1 | contig 13162 bp, 15 predicted proteins | sample 9270691 | NCBI WGS metagenome assembly JAEIGA01 (sample SAMN17057246, study PRJNA624740) | gut metagenome | biome: biome; isolation source: fecal sample | host: Bos grunniens | place: China: Xizang | collected 2019 | reverse complement strand
TTATGCAAAATGAATAATATTTATGCAAGCATCCTACACATCCTTACAACCCCAATTACATTCTTCAGCCACACAATCAGCACAATTACACATTCTATAACAAAACGTCTGCGAAAGCATATTTTTTATAAATAAAAGATTGAATTATTTCTTTGTTTGGAAAAACTTTTTCTTATCTTTGCGTTGATTTATATTCGAGAGAAAAGGTTCTCGGATAAACCATGAAAACATAGAAACAAACCTTAAGGATAAAACAACAATGAATTCAGCATTATTTGTGACTATCCTTGTCACAGCTATTGTAATGGTTGGTGCAGCATTGCTCATTGCATGGTTACTTGCACCCCGCTCATTCAATCCTCAGAAAGGCGAAGCCTACGAATGTGGTATACCCACACGTGGCACCTCTTGGATGCAATTCAAAGCCGGTTATTATCTCTTTGCCATCCTCTACCTCATGTTCGATGTCGAGACTGTATTTCTGTTTCCCTGGGCAGTAGTATTGGGCGAAATAGGCGTTGCCGGCCTCATCAGCATTGCTGTCTTCATGGTAATTCTTGTTTTGGGTCTTGTCTACGCATGGAAGAAAGGAGCGTTGGAATGGAAATAAAAAAATCAAATATCAAAGCAATGGCATACGAGGACTTCAAAGATAATGAGTCTCTCGAACAATTAGTTGAAGAGTTGAATGCTGCCGGAACCAACGTAGTAGTAGGTGTATTTGACGACATTATCAACTGGGGACGTTCCAATTCGGTATGGCCCTTGGCTTTTGCTACAAGTTGTTGCGGTATCGAATTTATGTCGGTAGCAGCAGCACGTCATGACATGGCGCGCTTTGGTTTTGAGGTAACACGCAACTCGCCTCGCCAAGCCGACTTTATGATGGTAGCCGGAACAATCGTGCATCGCATGGCTCCTATCCTCAAGCGCGTATACGACCAATTGGCCGAGCCCAAATATGTTATTGCAACCGGTGCATGCGCTGTATCGGGTGGCCCCTTCCGCAATTCATATCACACCGTCCCGGGAATCGACAAGATTATACCCGTGGATGTGTTTGTACCCGGATGTCCTCCCCGACCCGAAGCTATGCTCTACGGCATGATGCAGTTGCAACGCAAAATAAAAGTTGAGAACTTCTTTGGAGGTGTCAATCGCAAGCAAAAACGCGAAGAATTCTTCAAAGATAAAGAATAACCTCTCAACCGGGCACCTTTATAAAAACACTCTTATATATTATATAGTATATGGCAAGCATTCAAGAAAAAATAAGCGCGCTGATACCCGAAGCCACCTTTACCGAGGCACAGGTACTCGAGATAGCAGTACCCGACGCCCAATGGCACAAGCTCGCAAAAACCTTGTATGAAGATGCAGAATCGCCGTTTGACTACCTCACCACTATCGTAGGTATGGACTGGGGTGAGACACTCGGTTGTATATATTATCTAGAATCCACCAAGACCGGTAAGCGTCTGAGCGTACGCGTCGAGACAGCCGACCGCCAAAACCCCATGCTTCACTCTGTAGCCGACATTTGGGAGTCGGCCAATTTCTATGAGCGTGAAGTATACGACTTCTTTGGCATCATCTTTATCAACCACCCCGATATGCGTCGCCTCTTCTTGCGTCGTGACTGGGTAGGATATCCCTTACGCAAAGATTATGATGCCAGCCCCGAAGTAAATCCCATCCGCCTTCATCACGAAGAATCTTACGACACAACTACATCATACATTGAGCAACCCGATGGCAAGATCGTAAAGACCGAGCCTGTAATATTTGCTCCCGATGACTATGTTGTCAATATAGGTCCTCAACACCCCTCAACTCACGGTGTATTGCGTCTGCGCTGTTCGCTCGATGGCGAGTTTATTAAAAAGGTAGACCCCTACTGTGGTTACATACACCGCGGTATTGAAAAGATGAGCGAGTCGCTCACATATCCCCAAACATTACATTTCACTGATCGTCTCGACTACTTGTCGGCTATGCAAAATCGCCACGCATTGTGCATGTGTATCGAGGATGCATTGCAAGTAGAGATACCCGAGCGCGCTCAATACATACGTACTATCAACGACGAGTTGATGCGTATATCATCACACTTGCTCTTCTGGGGTACATTCTGTAACGACTTGGGTAGCACCACTGCACTCATATATGGTTTCCGCGAGCGCGAAATGGTACTCGATATTCTCGAAGAGACAACAGGTGCACGCATGTCGTTCCATTACAACAAGATAGGTGGTGTAATGCAAGATATTCACCCCGACTATCAACGTAAAATTAAGGAGTTCTGCAAGATCATGCCCGAACGCCTCAAAGAATATCACCGTTTCTTCACAGGCAATGTCATTGCACAAGGTCGTATGCATGGCATCAGTGTCATATCGAAAGAGCGATGCATAGCACACTCAATGACCGGTCCTTCGGGTCGTGCATCGGGTTGGGCTTGTGACGTGCGTAAACGCATTCCTTACGCTTTGTATGACAAGGTTGAATTTGATGAGGTATTACGTACCGAGGGCGATATATATGCTCGCTACATGGTACGCATGGACGAGATACTACAATCAATACGTATTATAGAGCAATTGGTTGACAATATCCCCGAAGGTCCTGTTTCGGAGAAGATGAAACCCATCATCAAGTTGCCCGAAGGTCATTGGTTCCGCCAAGTTGAAGCAAGCCGCGGTGCATTCGGTGTATACATTGAGAGCCGTGGTGATAAATACCCCTATCGTCTTAAGCTCAACTCACCGGGTATGATGCTCGTAGCATCACTTGATGAAGTGTGCCGTGGTGGTAAAATTGCCGACCTCATTGCCGGTGGTGGTTCATTGGACTATGTAATTCCCGATATTGACCGTTAATAGAAAAGTAAAAACCTAATAAAGCAAATAACATGTACGATTTTTCGAACATAACCATGTGGATACACAATCTACTAATGAGCTTCTTGCCCGAATGGGGCGCCTTGCTCATAGAGTTTGTGCTTATAGGTATTGCTATACTTGCATTATACTGTATTTTGGCACTTTTCCTTATCTACTTCGAGCGTAAAGTAGCCGGTGCGTTTCAATGCCGCCTTGGCCCCAATCGTGTAGGACCTTTCGGTATATTTCAAAGCGTGGCTGATATGCTCAAAATCCTTATTAAAGAGCTCATTTACCTAAAGAATATCGACCACTTTTTGTTCAACCTCGCGCCATTCTTTGTATTGGTAGCCTCAATGCTCACCTTTGCATGCTTGCCTTGGGGTCGCGGATTGCAAGTTATCAACTACGATGTAGGTGTGTTCTTCATGTTGGCCGTATCGGGTTTGGGCATTATAGGTGTTTTGCTCGCCGGTTGGGCCTCAAACAGCAAGTACACAGTTATCGGCGCGATGCGTGCCGGTGCGCAAATGATTAGTTATGAGTTATCTATAGGCTTGTCAATACTCACAATTGTAGCTATATCAGGTACAATGTCGGTAACAGGCATTGTAGAGGCACAATATGAGGGTTGGTTCCTCTTTAGAGGTCACATACCCGCACTCATTGCTTTTATCATATATCTTGTAGCCGGTTCGGCCGAGATTAACCGTGGGCCTTTCGACATGGCCGAGGCCGAGAGTGAGCTTACAGCCGGTTATCACACCGAGTATTCAGGTATTCACTTTGGCTTCTACTACTTGGCAGAATATCTCAACCTCTTCATCATGGGTGGTATTGCCACTACCCTATTCTTAGGCGGTTGGATGCCGTTGCACATACCCGGATGGGAGTCATTCAATACCATCATGGACTACATACCATCGATAGTATGGTTCCTGGGTAAGAGCATTGTAGTCGTGTGGATAAGCATGTGGTTCCGCTGGACATTCCCCCGCTTGCGCATCGACCAACTGCTCAAGCTCGAATGGAAATACCTCCTCCCTATCAGCCTTGTAAACCTTGCTATCATGAGTGTAATTGTAGCACTTGGCTGGCACTTCTAAACCATTGAACAAAAATAAAAATAAAATAACACTATAAACCATGAGTGAAAACTTTGGCTATATCACACAAGTAATCGGACCTGTTGTCGACGTATCATTCGAAGGCGAAGGCAATAGCGTTCCTCCCATTTATGCCGCCCTCAAAATCGAGCGCAACAACGACTCAGACTTGTTGGTGGAAGTAGAACAACACATCGGTGAAAATACCGTACGTTGCGTAGCAATGGACTCGACCGATGGCCTCGTAAGAGGTATGAAAGTAATAAACCTAGGACGTCCTTTGTCAATGCCTACAGGCGACCAAGTAAAGGGTCGTTTGATGAATGTGATGGGCGAGGCAATCGACCACCTACCGGCACTTGACTACACCAAAGTGAAGTCTATCCACCAGGACGCTCCTGCATTTGACGAGTTGACCGTAAGTACCGAGTTCCTCTTTACCGGTATCAAGGTTATCGACTTGCTTGAGCCCTATTCTCGTGGTGGTAAGATTGGTTTGTTCGGTGGTGCCGGTGTAGGTAAGACTGTGCTTATCATGGAGATGATTAACAACATCGCCAAAGGCCACAACGGTTTCTCGGTATTTGCCGGCGTAGGAGAACGCACTCGCGAAGGTAACGACTTGTTGCGCGAGATGATCGAATCGGGCGTTATGTCGTATGGTGAGAAGTTCCGCGAAGGAATGGAACGTGGCGAGTGGAATCTCGAGGACGTTGATATGACAAGCGTAAACAACTCACAAGCAACACTCGTATTCGGACAGATGAACGAACCTCCCGGTGCACGTCTCCGTGTTGCACTTGCAGGTCTTACAGTTGCCGAGCAGTTCCGCGATGGCGACGGTGGCGGTAAAGAGATTCTTTTGTTCATCGACAACATCTTCCGCTTCACCCAAGCAGGTTCAGAGGTATCGGCACTTCTTGGTCGCATGCCCTCGGCCGTAGGTTACCAACCTACATTGGCATCGGAAATGGGTAAGTTGCAAGAGCGCATTACCTCTACTAAGCAAGGAGCTATCACTTCGGTACAAGCTATCTACGTACCCGCCGATGACTTGACCGACCCCGCTCCTGCTACAACATTCAGCTTCTTGGATGCAACAACCGTATTGAGCCGTAAGATTTCGGAGCTTGGTATCTACCCTGCAGTAGACCCCTTGGAGTCAACATCTCGTATTCTTGACCCGCTTATCGTAGGCGAGGAACACTATAACACAGCCCAAGCAGTAAAACAACTTTTGCAAAAATACAATGAGTTGCAAGATATCATTGCCATCTTGGGTATTGATGAGCTCTCGGACGAAGACAAACTTGTGGTAAGCCGCGCCCGTCGTGCACAACGCTTCCTCTCACAACCGTTCCACGTAGCCGAACAATTTACAGGTCTTCCGGGTGTAATGGTGCCTCTTGAGGAGACAATACGTGGTTTCAAGATGATCTTGAATGGCGAGATGGACCAATATCCCGAGCAAGCATTCCTCAACGTAGGTACTATCGACGAAGCTATTGCCAAAGGTAAGAAAATGCTCGAACAAGCCAAAGCCAACTAATTACAGCCATGAGACTCGAAATTATATCAGCCGAAACAACACTCTTCGAAGGAGAAGTAGAGTTGGTAACCCTGCCCGGAACAAAAGGCTCGTTTACTGTACTCAACAATCACGCCTCATTGGTATCGACCCTCGAAAAAGGCACGATAGAGTATGTAACAGGCAACGAGCGACACTCGTTAGAGGTAAGTGGCGGATTTGTAGACGTAGACAACAACCGCATTGCGGTGTGCATCTATTAACCCTCAACGGCAATAAGCCCACAATAAGTTAACAAATGAAAAAGCACTCGATACTAATCATAAGCATCACGCTCATCGTTCTTGCAGCGGCCGCAAGCATTGCCTTGTTTGACCACTCGCACCACGATGAGAATGCCAAGTTCGATGCCAAAGAGACCATCTTTGACCACTTGGTAGACCACTACAGCTGGGAAGTGCCTTTTTCGCACAGTCATAAGATTGCCCTCCCCATTATCGTACAAGACTACGAGGGTGGCTGGCACTGTTTTATGTCGAACAAGATTGAACACGGTGAGACATACGACGGTTTCTACATTGACCACAGCGAAGCACATCATGGCAAAGTAGTGGGTATCAATGCCCAAGGTGAAGTATACCGCCCGCTTGACATCTCAATTACCAAGAACGTAGCTGCACTCTTTATAACCCTTATTGTTATATGTTTGTGTCTATTCCCATTGGTAAATTGGTACAAAAACAATGGCAAAAAAGCACCTCGCGGATTTGCAGGAGCCATTGAGATGCTCACTTGTATGGTATACGACGATGTAATCAAGTCGATATTAGGCCCCGAAAAAGGTCGTCGTTTTGCACCTTATTTGCTCACGGCGTTCTACTTTATCTTCGTTTCGAACCTAATGGGATTGATGGTAATTTTCCCTGCAGGAGCCAACCTTACAGGTAACTTGGCCATTACTATGGTACTTGCCATTTGCACCTTCTTGGCTGTAAATATCTTTGGTACCAAGGAGTATTGGAAAGAAGTATTTTGGCCCGATGTACCCATGTTCCTCAAGGCGCCTCTTCCTATCATGCCCTTCATCGAGATTTTTGGTGTATTCACCAAGCCCATAGCCCTTATGGTACGTCTCTTTGCCAACATGATGGGTGGTCACATGATTGTACTTGTATTGCTATCGCTCATATTCATCTTCAAGGAGATGGGTGGTGTTGCTGTAGCAGGAGGTACAACCGTACTATCGGTAGGATTCTCGCTCTTTATGTACATCATCGATACGCTTGTGAGTTACATCCAAGCATACGTATTCACTATGCTGTCAACAATCTTTATATCGTTGGCACAAGTAGAACATCATCATCACGATTAAACAACTAAAAAAAAGAAAATTCAAAATAAATTATTAACCTTATAAAAAAGAAAACATTATGTTAGCTATGATTTTGACAGCACTCGCACCCCTTACAGTAATCGGTGCATGCGTAGGCGCAGGTATTGCTGCTATTGCAGCAGGTTTTGGTATTGGTCGCATTGGTAGCTCGGCCATGGAAGCAATTGCACGCCAACCCGAAGCAGCAGGCGACGTACGTGGTAGTATGATTGTTATCGCAGCTCTTATTGAGGGTGTTGCCCTTTTTGCTGTTATCGTTTGTATTCTCGCATTGTTCCTCTAATCTTGCCTAAACGTCCCGTATGGAACTGTTCATGCCCGAAGCAGGGCTAGTCTTTTGGATGTTCGTGGTCTTTGTGGTATTGTTTGCCATATTGGCCAAGTTTGCCTGGCCTGTCATCACTAAGATGGTAGACGAGCGTGCCTCACTCATAGACAAGGGTGTAGAGTATGCCGAAGCAGCCAAGGCAAGCCTTGAGGACTCAGAAGCACAAGCCCGCGCCATTCTCGCTGAGGCCAACCGTCAACAAATGGAAATCATGCAAGAAGCTGCACAGATGAAAGCACAAATCATCGAGGAGGCTAAGAAAGCCGCAGCAGCCGAAGCAAAGAAGCTTGTTGATGCAGCAGCCATCAGTATTGAGCAATCGCGCAAAGAAGCCGAGCTACAGTTCCGCCAAGAAGTGAGCCAATTCGCCCTCACGATAGCCGAAAATATTATTCGCAAAGAACTCGCGGGCGACAAAGCTCAGGCGGAAATGGTAGAGCAATTATTGAACGAACTCGAACATAAAAACTAAGAATTATGAACGAAGGATTGATTCCTCGCAGATATGCTAAAGCCTTGTACAAATATGCACAAGAGCATCATTGCACACAACAACTCTATAACGACACTCAACGAATAGAAGAGGTATTTGCCACACACCCTGCGCTAACCAAAGCAATGGGCAACCCGGCTATAAGTACAACCGAAAAAGAGCAACTGCTCGTGATGGCAGCCAGCAGTGAGGCCAATAACGCTATCCTTCGCTTCATAAACTTGGTTATTCTCAATCGCCGAGAGAGTTTCTTTCGTGCTACCATGTTGGCTTATCAAGACATCTATCGTCAAGAGAACAACATTGCACGTGTCACTATCATCACCACAACAACATTGTGCGATGATATGATAGAACGCATCAAGGGTCTACTTAAGAAGCAACTTAACAAAGAGTTGGAGTTTGTTTACCAAATAGATCCCTCACTCATCGGTGGTTTCGTACTGCGCGTGGATTCGATGCAACTCGATGCATCGATTCAAAACGAGCTTAAGAAATTGCGCGTAAAATTACTAAACAAATAATCTTATGATAAAACCAAACGAGATATCGGATATACTCAAAAGCAAACTCGAAGAGGTTGACAAACAAGCCTCATTCGAAGAGATAGGTACCGTGCTCGAAGTAGGTGATGGTGTAGCACACGTATATGGTCTTAACAACGTAAAGGCCAGCGAACTCGTAGAATTTGAGAACGGTGTACGTGGTGTAGCCATGAACCTTGAAGAGAGCAACGTGGGTGTAATCCTTCTGAACGATATCGAAAAGGTTACTGAGAATATGACCGTGCGTCGCACCGGCGACATCGCCTCAATTCCCGTTGGCGAAGGCTTGTTGGGTCGTGTTATCAACACACTCGGAGAGCCTATCGATGGTGCAGGTCCTATCGAGGGCAATACAGTGTTGTTGCCCATCGACCGTAAGGCCCCCGGTGTTATCTTCCGTCAACCCGTTAAGGAGCCTCTGCAAACAGGTATCAAAGCGATTGACGCAATGGTACCCATTGGTCGTGGACAACGCGAGTTGATTATCGGTGACCGTCAAGTAGGAAAAACAACAATCGCTATAGATACTATCATCAATCAACGCGAGAACTTTAAGAATGGCAACCCCCTCTACTGTATCTACGTTGCGATAGGTCAAAAAGCATCGTCGGTAGCAGCCTTGGTAAATACCTTGCGCGAACATGGTGCAATGGACTATACCATTGTGTTGGCAGCCAACGCATCAGACTCAGCAGCCATGCGCTACTATGCGCCCATGGCCGGTGCAGCTATCGGTGAATACTTCCGTGACTCGGGCCGTCATGCCCTTGTTATCTATGACGACTTGTCAAAGCAAGCCGTATCGTACCGTGAGATTTCGCTCATTTTGCGTCGTCCCTCGGGTCGTGAGGCATACCCCGGTGACATCTTCTATCTCCACTCTCGTCTCTTGGAGCGTTCGGCCAAGATTATCGACAACGATAAGGTAGCCGCTTCAATGAACGACCTCCCCGAAGTGATGAAACCTATGGTAAAAGGTGGTGGCTCGCTCACAGCATTGCCCATCATCGAGACCCAAGCCGGTGACGTGTCGGCATACATCCCCACCAACGTTATTTCAATTACCGACGGTCAAATATTCCTTGAGTCGAAACTCTTTAACCAAGGTGTACGCCCCGCCATCAACGTAGGTATCTCAGTATCACGTGTAGGTGGTAGTGCACAGCTCAAGGCTATGAAGAAGATTGCAGGTACATTGAAGATTGACCAAGCACAATTCCGCGAGCTTGAGTCATTTACCCAATTTGGTGGAGATATCGACCCCGTAACAGCTATGGTTATCGACAAGGGTCGTAAGAACGAGCGCATGCTCATCCAACCGCAATATAGCCCTGTTCCTGTCGAGGAGGAGATTGCTATGATCTATTGCGGTACACAAGGATTGTTGGCAAGCGTTCCCGCCGAGAAGGTAGGAGAATTTGAAAGACTCTTCATTCAAGTACTTCATACCAAGCACCAAGCCGACGTACTCGACGAGTTGAAGAAAGGTAATCTCACTGACGAGATTGGCGCAAAACTCACCGAGGTAGCAAAAGAAGTTGCAAACCGCTATAAGGCATAATTGAGATATGGCATCCATACGTGAACTGAAAGGTAGAATAGGCTCGGTATCGACCACTGAGAAGATAACCGGTGCAATGAAGATGATATCATCGGCCAAAATGCACAAGGCCATGCAAGCATTGCAACGTGTAGAGCCCTTCCGCCACCAAATACAAGCAACTATCGACAACCTATTGGCTGCCGATAGCGAGTACTCATCGCCCCTCACCATCGAGCGTCCCATTAAGAATGTGGGTCTCGTGGTACAAGGTAGCGACGAGGGTTTGTGCGGTGCTTTCAACATGATGCTGTTCAAACGGATGCTTGAGACTATAAATCGCATAAAAGAGGAAAATGGCGAAGAGGTTACTTTTACCCTCTACCCCATTGGCAAAAAGATGGTAGCTGCTTGTCGAAAGTTGCGTCTTCCCGACGTAAAAGTAGCCGAAGTAAGCTATATGACTGCCAAGAGCAGCGGTGAGAAAGTCAAACAATTGTGCGACGAGCTCACTCAAGCATTCCTCGGCGAAGAGTTGGACCACATTGAGATTGTCTTTATGGCATTCCTCAGTATGGGCCGACAACGACTTGCCAATCGCACCATGTTGCCCGTTATAGCCGAGGCATCCGAAAACTCCGGCGAAAGCAAGCCCTATCTCTTTGAGCCCAATGTAACAACTATATTCGATGAGGTTATTCCCCTCTCGGTATTGGCTTCGCTACAAGAGAGTATCTGCCAAAACAGAGCCTCGGAGCAAGCTGCTCGCGTTCTTGCCATGCAGTCGGCCAACGACAATGCCAAGAAGTTGCGTGAGGAGTTACAATTGGAGTACAACAAACTGCGACAACAAAGCATTACCAACGAGCTGCTCGATATATTGGGTGGTAAAGTTGAAGGATAAACCTAAATTTTTCTTTACGTGTAAGCCCGACTCAATGGTCGGGCACGCACGTGAGGAATAACAACCAATGCGATAGTGTACTATCAAACAAACTTATGGGAAGTAAAAACAACTATTTCACATCTTTATTCAAAGGCATCGGGAGCTTGCTCACCGGTATGAGTATTACGGGCCGATATTTCTTCAGCCGTAAAATCACACAAGAGTACCCCGAGAATCGCAAAACACTCGAAATCCCCGAGCGTTTTCGCGCTACACTCTCATTAGTATATGACGAAGAGGGCAACCACAAGTGTATCGCTTGCGGTATATGCCAAAACAACTGCCCTAACAATACCATTGAGATTGTAGCCAAGAAGATAGAGACCGAAGATGGTAAGACCAAGCGCGTACTTGATCGTTATATGTACGACCTTGGCAGCTGCACTTTCTGCCAATTGTGTGTAAGCACTTGCCCCCACAATGCCATTAAGTTTACCAACGAGTTTGAACAAGCTGTATTTACAAGAGAGAAACTTGTAAAACAACTGAACAACCGTCCCGAGCCTGTCTCGGTTACTAACAAAGAAGAAAAATCAGAATAATACGATATATGGAACTCCTACCTTTAGCTCAACAAGCTATATTCTATTTGCTTGCGATAGTGATTGTGGTGTGCTCAGTGCTGGCTGTCACCACCCGTCGCATACTTCGAGCTGCAACATATCTGTTGTTCGTCCTCTTGTCGACTGCAGGTATTTACTTCATGCTCGACTACACGTTCCTCGGCTCGGTACAGATTGCCGTCTACGCCGGAGGTATTTTGGTTCTATTTGTCTTTTCTATCTTGCTCACCAGCAAGCCCGGTGAGTGCACCGAGGAGAAAGGCATTAAACAGCGTATTCTTGGCCTTATTGCTGCTATAGCAGGTGCTGCCGTATGTACCTACGCACTATTTACTTACAAATGGCCCGAGGTCGCAATTCAAGAAGTTCAATCTATCAACGATATAGGTCATGCTCTCATAGGTATGGACAAGTTCCAATACTTGCTCCCCTTTGAGGCTGTGAGCGTATTGTTGCTGGCATGTATCATTGGAGCTATCATGATAGCTCGTAAACGCTAAAAACAGTAGACTATGGAAATACCAATGATTTATTACATCGTATTGAGCCTTGTGATGTTCTTTGCCGGAGTTTACGGTTTTATCACTCGCAAAAACATGCTCATGATGCTCATCTCAATCGAGTTGATGCTCAATGCTGTCGACATTAATTTTGCCGTTTTCAATCGCTTCTTGTTCCCTGGCCAAATGGAGGGCATGATTTTCTCGATTTTTGCCATTGCCATTGCTGCGGCCGAAACAGCTATTGCAATTGCCATTATTATTAACATTTATCGTCACATCCGCAATATCGATGCCGATAACCTTGACGATATGAAATACTAATACCGCGCTATGGAATATACAGTTATCATTTTAGCACTGCCGTTGGCGATGTTCTTGCTATTGGGTTTGCTCGATAGTAAGCTTAAGCCCCGCGTAGCGGGTATATTGGGCACAATAGGTATGACCGTGTGCACAGCATTAGCTTACTTCACTGCCTATCAGTTCTTCACTCAGCCTCGCAATGCCGAGGGCGTTATACCCTCGCAAGTTCCTTACAACTTCGAATGGTTACGCTTTACCGAGCACTTGCACATCGATTTGGGTATCTATCTCGACCCCATTTCGGTAATGATGCTTGTAGTCATTACCACCGTATCACTGATGGTACACATCTATAGCCTCGGTTACATGCACGGTGAGAAGGGTTTCCAACGTTACTACGCATTCTTATCACTCTTCAGCATGTCGATGTTGGGTCTCGTAGTAGCCACTAACATCTTCCAGATGTATATCTTCTGGGAGCTTGTGGGCGTATCTTCATTCTTGCTCATTGGCTTCTACTACACCAAGCCTTCGGCCGTTGCAGCATCGAAAAAGGCGTTTATCGTTACTCGTTTTGCCGACCTTGGCTTCCTTATTGGTATACTCATTTTGTCGTTCTTTACCAAGACATTCGACTTTGCCACACTTACTGCCAACCCCACAGCTATTATTACCGAGAGCGCCGGAGCTACATTCTTGGGTTGCTCGGTAGCAACATGGGCTTTGGCACTCATCTTTATGGGTGGTGCAGGTAAGTCAGCCATGTTCCCCTTACACATCTGGTTGCCCGATGCAATGGAGGGTCCCACCCCCGTATCGGCTCTCATCCACGCAGCAACCATGGTTGTTGCCGGTGTATACTTGGTGGCACGCCTCTTCCCCGTATATTGCGTAACACCCGAGGTACTCGACCTCATCACCACTGTAGGTGCTATAACTGCACTCTATGCAGCTATAGTAGCTTGCGTACAGACCGATATCAAACGTGTTTTGGCCTTCTCTACTATCTCGCAAATTGCCTTTATGATAGTA
>JAEIGA010011960.1_pt1 | contig 13162 bp, 4 predicted proteins | sample 9270691 | NCBI WGS metagenome assembly JAEIGA01 (sample SAMN17057246, study PRJNA624740) | gut metagenome | biome: biome; isolation source: fecal sample | host: Bos grunniens | place: China: Xizang | collected 2019 | reverse complement strand
GAGGTGCCGAAGCTGAAGAAACCGAAACGCTGCCCAAAGGGCAGGTCGGAAGAAAACGGCTGGAGATCCGGTGAATCGGCCGGATCTGCGCAGGATGAAAAAACGAGGCGGGACGAAAATGCGTCATCTAACAGTTGAAGAGATCATTGATTTTGTATCGATCCGGGAGTGGACGGAGGCGTCCCTGGCCCTGATCGCCTGTGTGAACGGACATATCCGGAGCTGCGATGCCTGCCTGAAGCGGGTGCAGGCGTTTCGCCTGATCCATGAGGAATTTTTACGAATGGACGTTGACACGAATTTTAAGGATTGGCTGGAGCAGAACGAACTTCTGCCCCAAGGCGCGGGGATTGTGGCGCTGCCGAACAAAACACCGGAGCAGAACTGACCGCGCCGGGAAAAAGGATACCGGTAAGCCCTCAAAGTTTTGGGGGCTTGTCCAGCCGTATGAAAAAGCATTTATCCGCCCGGAAACGGGCGTGGTATAGAGAAAAGAGGAGATGGAATGAAGAGAATCGCGACGCTCCTGCTGGCGGTGCTGATGGTAGCCGCCATCGTGGCGGGAATGATCCTGCCGGTGGCTGCGGACTCTATGTACATCCGGAAGATCGTTTCCGTGGTGTATGACGACTCCGGCAGTATGTCCGGCGATAAGTGGGCCTATGCCAACTACGCAATGCAGACCTTCTGCGGAATGCTCAACAGCGAGGATCAGCTGTTTGTGACCTATATGAGCCACACGCTGAAGTATTCCAATTACGATCCGGAAAAGGTCGATCTGTCTGCCGGCGGCATTCAGAATTCGGTGGATAAGATCCGGGGCCACAGAGATTCCGATTCAACGCCCTACAAAGCGGTAAAGATCGCCTATGACAAGCTGAAAAGTGTGAAGGACTCCAATCCCAACACACAGTACTGGCTGGTGGTCATCACCGACGGCGCCTTTGACGAGTGCGGCAGCGGTTCGTCTGCCAAGCGCTACCTGAATCAGGAGTTCGGGAAATACACCGACAGCGTGATGCCCAACGGCACCAATCCGCAGGTGACGTTCATGGGTATCGGCGGTGTGGTGATGCCGGATCAGAATGAAAAAGAAGGCATTTTTACCTACAATGCCAAAAACGCCGGCGACATCGTGGCGACCATGGCCTCCATGGCGGACCGGATCTCCGGCCGGACCCGGTTGACGAAGTCGGACATCAAGAAGGTGGACGACAAGACGATTGAGATCTCCTCTGCCATCCCGCTGCTGAACATCGCGGTGCTGGCGCAGGGAACAAACGCCAAGATCACCGGCGCCAACTACAGTAACGAATCCCAGATCCCGGTGAGCAGAAATGTCAACCTGTATTATCCGGGGTATTCCAATCTGGTGGGTGGTGCATTCCTGGTGGGTGATTCCCAAAAGGTGATCGGTTCGGGCACTTATCAGATCACCTTTGACCGGAAGATCGATCTGGATCAAGTGGTCATCCTCTATGAGCCGGCGCTGGAAATGCGGATGACCATAACCGTCAACGGCAAGGAGATCTCCGACTACAGCGAATTGGATCAGGTCACAGAGGGTGACACCGTGTCCGTGTCCTGCAAGATCTATGAAATGGGCACGAACAATGAGATCTCTCCCGACCTTCTGCCGCCCGGCACCAAATTTGAACTCTCGGTATCGGAGGAAGGTACCGTGATGGACAAGAGTACCGGCGAGGATATGAAGCTGAAGGACTATGTGCTGAAGCAGAAAGATACGCAGATCAAGGCATCGGTGCTGATCGAAGGCTTTAATCCCATCGATTTCGTGGTCATGTTCACGCCACAGAAATATGTACCCAAGGTGGTATACACCATCGTGCCGACCTTTGCCGACGGAGTCAAGAGCGTGAAGCTGGATGATATCGCCGCCAACAAGGATATGGCTATCCACTTCACCGTACTGGCTGACGGCGTGCCCATGACGGACAGCAACGCGGTGAAGGCCCTCAATCCGGTGATCACGGTGGCACCCCAGGGCAACAGCGGTGCCATTACTTATTCCGGTGACGGAAAGATCATCTTCACGCCCAACGCGGCAAGCATACCGGCTTCCAGCGTGGAAAGCTTCAACGTGGATGTGACATGCGCCATCGATGACGGCACCTCTGTGACAGAAACCTACACGGTGCTGATCTCGGATTATCAGGTGATCCCCACGGACGCCGCAAGCCCGGTGATCAAGACGGAATTCTTCGGTAACCGTACCGGCGTGTCTTTCTACATCACAAAGGATGGCGTTAAGCTGGACAAGGCGGCTGTGGAACAGCAGATCAGCGTGCTGTTGAATGAGCCTCACAGCGGTTTGAATACGGAAGTGACCGTGGATCCTGACGGCACCGTGCATGTGATCCCGTATTCCGATAAGGATTACAAGCTGAGCTTCCTGTACTGGTTCGGCCACTGGTGGGATTACCTCTTCAACATCCCCGGCGAGGATGTGGTGGTGACCCTGAGCCATGCCTATGGCAACGCGGACGCGAAGATCGATGTGACGGAGCAGTCGGTGGGATACATCCTGCTGAATGTGGTGCTGCCGCTGGTGCTGGAAGTGGCGACGGTAGCGTTCCTGATCTGGTGGATCTGCTGCATCCTGTTCAAACCCAAATTCCCCGAGGGCGCATCCCTGTATGTGGGCTTTATCAAGTACAAGGGTGAGGAGGGCAACCGGTATCACGAGATCTCCAAGATGGAGGAAGTGATGCTGGAGCAGTACAATACGCTGGCCTACCGCTGGAAGCCCACCATGAAGACCATGCCCATTCCCATGGACAAGGATCTGGTGATCTCCGCCGGCGCGGGCGGCATGCTCCTGTGCCACTGTGCCATTTATTTCTCCGGCAGGATCAAGCCGAAGGACCCCACGGTGGGTAATATCGCCCATCCGGACGCCATCGGCAGATACATCCAGCGCAATCGCACGCCTATGGAAGTGGATACGCTGGAAATGATGGATGCCAAGCGGGTCAAGATCACCACCACCATCAATGCCCCCAACAACCGCACCTTCTATGTTTATCCGACCATCATTCGCAAGGTGGATGGCGCAGATGCCATCGTTCGTGGTACATTCTTCGCGTATGCGTATCGAAATAATTAATTTCACACTGTGGAGGTAGAAACAATGAAGCAAACCGTACTTATCGGCCTCGGCGGCACCGGCAGCCGCGTGGTCAACAATGTGGCAAGAGAGCTGCAAAAGCGGAACATCAATATCAATGACGGCATCGTGACCTGCTGCGTTCTGGATACCAACCAGTCCGACAACGATCTCATCACCGCTTCCGGCACCGCGATCCCTGTGATCCCCACCTGTGACGAGCGGATCATCGACCAGTATCTGGCGCTGTACGCCAACAAGGAGCCCCGCAGATGGTGCCCCTATTCTACCAGCTATGGCCAGGAATCCATGATCGACGGCGCTTCCGAGATCCGTTCCAAGTCCCGTATCGCCTTTATGGACACCATGGCTACCGGCAAGATCCTGGAGCTGCAGAATGCCATTGAGAAGGTGTTCCACAACAAGCCCGGCACGGCGGAAAAGGTCCGTGTGCTGCTGGTTTCCTCTCTGGCCGGCGGTACCGGCTCCGGCATGTTCATTCAGGTGGCTCTGTGGCTGCGTAAGTTCTTCGGCGAAAGACAGAGCCTTGCTACCATCCGCGGTATTTTCCTGCTGCCGGATATCTTTATCAGAACCATTCCCAATGTTCGGGACAACCCCCGCAAGAAGCTGTACCACTACGCCAACGCTTATGCCGCTATCCGTGAGCTGAATGCCATCAACAAGGTGGTCAAGGGCAATGCCAAGCTGGAAAAGCCGCTGATCATCGACGACCTGTTCGACAGCAACACCCCCAACGCAAAGCCCGTTTTTGACAACGCTTTCTTCATCGACGATGTGGACGCCGGCGGCGCTGCCTTTGACAGCATCGAGGCTTATGAAGAGATCGCCGCGCAGATCGTGTACATGCAGTTGTACGCCCCCATGCAGAATGAGCTGATCTCCGTGGAGGACAACCTGTTCCGTGCCTTCGAGTCCAATCCGGAACCCGTTTACGGCTCCTGCGGCACCGCCAAGGCGGAGTACCCCGTGGATGCCGTAGCGGAATACTGTGCCCTGCGGGCGACCCAGGATGCCATTTCCGAGGGTTGGAACAAGATCGATTCCGAGATCGACGGTCTGGAGGAAGATCAGGCCGCTGCGGAGAAGGACGGCATTGCCGTGCAGAATCCTGTGAGCCGCAGAGATATGTATGTCACTCTGTTCGAGGAGAAGACCCGCAAGAAGGCAGAGGAGATGGGCGCTGACGATAGCGCGCTGTTTGGCCGCATCAAGGGCGATGTGTATTACGAGACCCGCACCAAGACCGCGACCCCCGGCAAGGACAAAGTGGTCAGACAGAATAAGGTCGACCGGTTCATGAACTTCCTGTACGAGCGGATCAAGGCCTGCGTTTCCGAAAAGGGCGGCGGAGATACCATCGAGGATGTGGTGGCCGGTGTTCCCGAGCCCGAATCCGTGAAGAAGGTCACCGACTCCCTGATCAACAAGCTCAAGGGCCTGTGGGTCTCGGAGCAGGATGCCATCGCCAGCGCGGTGGAGACTTTCGAAAAGAAGTGCGAAAGCTACGCCGACGAGATCGTCCGGGCAGTGGTCCCCATGGACATGGGTGCCGTCAACGCCACCAACGAGCGCTCCCTGTACGGCCTGTTCATGAAGAAGGATCCGGAAGGCAAGGACTACTTCGTGCATCCCGTGGCTGCCAAGTATCTGCTGTACAAGCTCTCCCGTGATGTGGAAGTCAAGCTGGGTGAGGCCTTCACCAACACCAAGGAAGATGTGCTGGCCGGCGACACCACCATTTCCTTTGATATCGCCAAGACTGCCAAGGCGGAGACCCTGGAGAAGTACTGGTCTCAGCTGGGCATGATCACCAGCAAGAACGAAGTCACCCACTTCATCAGACAGTACAAGCTCTTTAACGCCGAGAACAAGCTGATGTGTGAGCAGTATGAGACGGAACTGCTGACGAAGGCGGTCCTCAGAATCATCAAGTCCCGTCTGGACCAGCTGATCGAAGAGATCGAGAAGCTGTTCAAGTATTTCCCCAGAATCATCGAGGCTTACGGCGAAGCCCTGCAGGATAACATCGCACTGACCCAGGGCGACCTGGAAAAGACGCTGTATGTGTACGCCAAGCAGGAGCACAAGGAAGCGATGTACAAGTCTTTGGGCATCGACCTGACCGGCAGAGTGGAAGAGCTGAACAAGGGCGTGATCGAATCCGTCTACGGCAGCTTCTGCGTGAAGGTCAGACCCAACATGGCTGCCAACAAGCCCTATGCGGATACCAATGTAGCCCTCTTCTTCAAGGATAAGGCACTGGAGAGCTTCAAGAAGCTGATCATGACGAAGCACCGTCAGGAGATCTGCCTGACCATCATCCAGGCCATCGAGGCGGAGAGCGACTTCGATTACCGGAAGCAGCAGGCAAAGAAGACGGAGACCGTCAATCTGCTGGAGGCCAATAACGAGGCCGACAAGGCACGGCTGCGTCATAGCGACGCCATTGCCGCCTGCCGGGACCGTCTGGAGCAGATGGCCCGACCCTTCCTGATCGCCCAGCCCGACGAGTCTTTGGCAGTGATCAAGAATGTGGATGGCCTGACCATAGACCCCAATAACGCCATCTGGATGAAGACCGATGACGGCACCGTCCTGCATATGCCCTTCCAGACCAGACTGACCTTCTGGGGCTTCCATCCCCAGGTGGGCGTGGACTATCCCAATATCGGCGCGGCGCTGGGTGCCAACAAGACCACCGCTGCCAATGTGGGCTACGGCATCAACGAACTGTACTGCTACACTTCTGTCTACGGCGTCATTGCGGAGGCCATTCCCAAGTTCAACGAGCTGCGCGGCGGCGATTACTACACCAACTACAGCGCTGTCATCAACAGCATGCTTGCCGGCGCCGGTGAGGTGGCAACGCCCCATTTGGACAAGACCTGGCATGAGTTCCTGCCCTATGTCAGCGCTTCCAAGGAAAAGAGCGTTCGTCAGAAGTTCTATAAGGCCTTCTGGAGAGCCATCGCCTATGGCCGGATCTCCCTGGACGGCCACGGCAGATTCCAGCTGTCCAGACAGACCCGTGACGCTTACGGCAATGTCAACTATGAGGACGCCCTGCTGCTGGAAGACGGCAGACCCATCAGCAAGACCGATGTGGCTGCTCTGATCTCTACGCTGAAGAAGGATCCTGCTTTTGAAGCCATCATCGCGGCCGAACTGGAAGAGACCTTCCGTGAGGATCTCGTTGACATGAGCACCTACATCGGCACTGACATCGTCAAGGGCCTGATGACGGAGGGTGACCTGAATCCTGTGACCCTGGTGACCCGCTACTGCGCTTCCAAGGGCTATAACGCTTCTGTCAGAGCGGATCTGGTGGGCGCCCTGGGTGAGATCCTGCGGGAGGTGGCCGAAAAGAAGGACACCAACCGTGGCTCCGAGGAGATCGAGAACGCAAAGATCAAGCTCTGCCACAGAATTTACGAAAAGTGCACCATGGTCGGCAAGAAGACCCACTTCAGCGGCTGGCTGAAGGACTTCAAGCGGTTGAAGCTGGCTGTGACCGGCGACACCGACGATACCGCCGGTGAAGGCGCTTCCGTGGAAGATATCATCTGAGGAAACGCCTGACATCCTGATTTCTGCCGGTGGGGGTACCTTTGGTATCCCCACCGGATAAACTGGAGGAAGACATATGCATACAGTGTTTGTCAATGCATCGGGCAACCCGGTCGGCGGACGGCTCGATGTTTTGGGAATGGAAAAGGAATTCAAGAGATTCATTATGATGGACTCTCCGCTGCCCCAGTGGTATGACCGGGACAGGGGCTACGATCGGTGCGCCCTTCGGCTGGGCGAAATGATCGACAGCTATCAGGAGATCAATAACCGTTTCAACCTGATCGTATATGTGGACCTGATGGCCATTCCGGAGTATGCGGCGGTATGCGGCCGTGACACGGATGTGGTGGAGCAAAATGTGACCTATGAGCTGCTCCGGGGCGCGGTGACCCGGCTGATGGTATCCACGGTCTATGACCGGCTGGATGCGCTGGGACGGCGGCCTGCGGATAAGCTACTGCTTCTGCTGGAGCAGAACGCCCGCAAGAGTGAGAACCGGGGCAACGAGGTGTTGGGTAAGGACCTGCACACCATCAAGGAAAAGACCAAGGCGGAGGTGTTCCTCCGGCTGTTGGGTCTGCCCACCATGGAAGAAATGGAAAACAAGCTCCGGCAGATCGCACCGGAGAATGTGGAAAAGACCCTGCGTCAGCTGCTGGAGCAGGGAAGCGAAGGTCAGAAGCTGCTGAGATGGACGGAGCTGTATGAAAATCAGATCCGCACCTTCGTCAAGAGCATTGCCGAGGACCGGGAGCCGGTCAGCGAGGCCTGCTATGCCATGGTTGCTGCCATGGAGAGAAGATTTGAAGCCGACTGTAGTGCCAGCGCCGTTATTTCTGAGTATGTGACGGACAGACGCAGTGGCTACACCAATAAAGAACTGGAAACGAAACGCAATCTGCTGATCCAGTGTTTCCTGCTGGACTGTATCAGCAGCGAGAGTATATATGATGACCCGTCTGCGGTGAAGCAAGTGCCGACGCCCACGGAAGAGGAGTGGGAAACCGTCCTCCGGTGTCTGGCGGTGAAAAAGAAAAGCTACGAGCGAGAGGGCTGGGAAGTCCAGCGCATGGAGGCGGACTTCACGGAACTGGGACTGGCCCCGGAGCTATTAAAGCTGCCCTGGGAGCGGTTTGGATTGGATGAGACCGGCAACGTGAAGCGGAAGCTGGTGATCGCGGACAAACCCGCCAAGAAAAAGAACAAGAAAAAGCAGAAGCCTGCCGAGCCTGCCGACGATCCCCAGAAGAAGGATCAGGAAGAGGTGCTGGTGGACAAGCAGGGCTGCGTGGTGAACTGGCTGCCCGGCAGTGGCCTGGAATTTACGGATCAGGACAAGCCTGCCGAAACGGAGCCGGGAAACCACCGGAAGAACGCACTGGCCATGGCCAATGAGCATCTGCTGTTCCTGCGGAATCTGAGCCTGAAGATCAGCAAAGTGGTGGCGAACTACGCCGGCAATTCCCTGTCCAACAAACCTGCCATCCTCCGCAAGCGTTATGTAAGCACCGGGGATGGAGAGGCCTATGATGTGGCCAAGGACTATAAGTACGTCCCCGGCCTCAAGACCACGGAAGACACGCCGGTGGAGACCGTGCGTATGACCGCCAAGCACGCCTATGAAACGCTGATGGCGGAGTATTTGAAGTTCAATGCCTCCCGGTCAGTGTCCGTATCCACGGTGCGGGAGCAGTGCCAGCACTTCATCAACAGAGTCCGGCAGATCGAAGAGAGCATGAAAAAGCTCGTCTCTATGCTGCTGGTACTGGCGGTCACCCTGCTGGTGGTGTATCTGCCCTTTGTGCTGGTGCAGTGGGAGGCGATCACCCTGAATCTGGGAACGGTGCTGGTGGCACTGGTGTCCCTGCTGATCCCCTTCGCACTGTTGGGCGTCGGCTACGGGATAGCCCTGTTCCTGCAAAAGCGAAAGATCCGGAAGGCGTGGGAGGAGCTGCAAGAGATCTCCAAAACCGCCGGCGCAAAGAACGAGGAGGCTGCCCAGGCCTTCAGCGAACTGCTGCGCAAATACATCCCGTCCCTGCGGTGGATCTATGAGTATGTGCTGGATGTGGATTTCTACTGCGATTGCTGCCGTGTGGCAGACGCGAAGAAGAGCCACCACCGGCAGAAGCTGCAGGAGTGCCGGGAGGTCGTGGATAACCTGCTGGAGGATCTGGAGTACGAGAAAATGGCCGGCGTGATCCCGGAAGATTATGAGATCGACTACACCAGAGCTTACTGCGAAGGCGCAAACCGTGAGATTTACTCCGTTTTGGATGAAAAAACGCTGGATCTGATCCGGAAAAGGAAGGGGGCACAGGAGAAATGAATGTTTTGCTTTTTCTGGTGAAAGCGCTCCTGATGCCGGCGCTGGTGTTCCTGATGGGGCTGCCCCTGCTTTTGGAATACATATCCTTCCGCAAGGACCGGGAAAAAGGGATTTCCCATAAGCGTTTCCGGCTGCTGCTGTTTTCCTTTGTGTATTTTCTGGGCATCACCATCGTATTGCTGGTGCTGAAAGACCTGCTGCTGTGGGTCAGTACATGGCGGATCGTCACGTGGCTGAGTAACCGGCTGGCAATTTCCGCCCGGTTCCAGTATGCGACGGATGTGCTGGGCGTGATCCTGATCAATGCCTGCATCGGCTTTTTGTTCTGGCTGCTGCAGCGGCTGGTGCGGATCGGCCTGAAGAAAAAGGATCTCCACACCCCCAAGGGGAAGGATGGACAATATTCTTTCCTGCAGAAGGTGGAGCGGAGAGTGCTGCGGTTTTTCTACCATGAGAAGTGGTTTTTTGCCGCGAAGATTCTGATGATCCTTTGCATCGGCCTGTGTGCGGTGTACGGTATCCTGTTCCTTCTGTATCAGCTGCCGGTATTTTTCACTGCCAACTGGATCCCCTATACCTTCCTGCGGCGTGTGTTTGAGGCAGCTTACTTCTATCCGCTGCTCTCGCTGATCCCCCTGTGCCAGGCTTATTTCTTCCTGGCCGGCGTGGAGGAAATGAAGGACGAGTTCCCGGAGCTGGTCGATGAAAAGAGCCGGACGGCAAAGCAGGCAAAGGTGGATATTGCCAAGGTCAACGAAGAGACCAAGAAGATATTCCGTGACTATTTCCGCTGCCAGTTCTCCTCCGGAGCGGCTGCGCAGCCGGTGTCCGCAACGGGCTACCATGAGATCACCAAACAGATCGCAGAGGGCATCCGGAACGATGTCCGCAATCCCCAGGCGACGGTACAGGAAGGCTTCCTGCAATGCATCGACACCATTGTCCGGAATGATCTGAACACGGTGGGGGAGAACGCGGAAGAAAAGGCCACCGGCGTGCTGGTCAACGGCGGCTTCTTTACCGAATTTTCCGCCTATTTCCTGCGCTATATCTCCGTGATCCTGTCCCGCGGCGACAATGTGGTCTTCGTCTGCAACGACGAGCAGCAGATCGACACGGCCTATGAGTATGTGGAGCAGGCACTTTCCCGGATGTACAGCCTGTATCAGGTGGGCAAAGTGCGGGAGGAGCTGAACTTTGACGATCCCATCTGGAAGATCTGCAAGACCAGCAGCCGGCGGGATGCCATGGATCGGGCCCGCATGGATGACTGCAGCGTGCTGATCACCGATGTGGCCTATCTGTGCTCCCGGGATTTTGAGGTGAACCATGCGCGCTTTGCCAATTTGATCGATACCGTGGTCTTTGTGGATGCCCTGCGATCGGTCAATGCCTATGCCCGGCAGATGTCCATGTTTGTCAACAATGTCAAGAGCATCCGGGATCTGAACGCGCTGCGGGCGAAAAACAGCAGCGGCGGCAACCGGAACGGCGTCAAGAACAACGAAGCCTTCAAGGTGCGCTACACCTCGAAGCAGCTGAAGTATGTTTGCTTTGACGATTCCCGGGCACCGGGCCTGGATAAGGTGCTGAACAATCTTTTGGCGGTGGAGTTTAAGACTGCCGATGCCATGAAATATGTGCCGGAGACTGTGATCTGCTGCTATAACTATGAGCGCGGCGAGAACGAGGAGGGTCTGCGGACAAGTCCTCAGCTGGCGAAGACCGGCGAGGAGCTGGGCGTTCTGGTAAACATGGCGGATTTCGCCCTGTGCTTTGGCGGCGGAACGGTATCTCTGTTCGCCCGGGAGCAGATCCCTTATGCGGATCTGGCGGAAAGCCTGGCAGCCAACGCCAATAACGGTGTGCTGGCCCGCAACGGCGAGAACCTGCGGATCAACCGCCCCTTCTTCAATCCCACTGACTACAATGTGATCGTTGCCTTTGACGATGGCGACAATCTGCCCGCCGCCGTCCGCCGCTATGCGGCGATGACGCCGGAGAAGCCTACGCTGGTGCTCCTGTTCTCCAGAGACTATCTGTTCCGTGATTATTACATGGATAATATCGAGTCGCTGTGGAGGTCGGAACAGCTGATGCGGATCCCGGTGGAGCGGGGAGAGCGGCAGAGTATCTTCCAGCGGATCTTCGTGCAGGCCAATGCCGGCGGCATCTTCGGTTCCGACATCATCCGGATCCTGCGGGATGCCCGGCTGCCGGATTACAAAGAGCTGCTGGATGCGGGCGATGTGAACGGGATCCTCAGAAAAATGCTGGTGGAGTGTGGCATTCCCCAGAACAATGTACTGGATCTGTTCTACTTCTTCGAGTATAAGCGTTGCCGCGAATTTGATAAAGACGGCCAGTTCCTGTCCGAGGACAAGATCTGCCTGCGCAAGCGTGGCGCGCTGTACGACTATGTCAACAGCCTGGATCTGATCCGGCTGGTGATGAACGACAAGGAAATGGTGATGTCCCTTCCCAGAGAACGGATCACCCAGAATTTCCTGGTGGGACAGAACCTGCTTTACGAAGGCAGTGTTTACACCATCGACAGAATGGATGCGCTGGCTGGCAGGATGCACATTCGTCACACCACCGGCGGCCGGAACAACGCACCCTATCAGTACCTGCAGGACAGAGTGTATTACATCGACTGGTCCGAAACCAATGCCCAAAAGGCATATCGTTCCGACCGGCGGGCACTGCAGGGCGGCGACGGTGCTGCCGCCAAAGAGGTGGTCATCTCCGTCCACCGCCGTCCTATGGAGGTCATTACCCAGGGCTACTGCGTTGTGGACCCCCGCACGCTGTCCCGGAACGGTCAGAAAAATGGCAGCTATGTCTGCCTGACAGACCGGGATCAGCAGGATACCTTCCAGCTGTGCTACAGAAAGTACGGCGTCGTGGAAGAGCCGGTCTGCTTAGCGGACAGTATTGTGGATACCGGCGCCGAGCTGTTGGCATATCCCGAGGGCGCGCTGGTGATGTCTGTGAAGATCCACGGCAACTTTGGCGAGAACGGAGACCGGATCGCCAATCTGGCTGCGGCTATGCTGAGAGAATCCCTGCACACCATGTTCCCCACGGTGTCTGACAGCCTGGCTGTCTGCCCGGTAGTGGAGAAGCAGTTCGATGACGAACAGTCCCGGCAGGTGCTGCGCAAGCAGTACAAGGCGGTCTGCAGAGGCCGCGCGCCGGAGAAGGACACTGTGGAAGTGCTGATCATTGAGGATTGCGCCAGCGATTTGGGTGCTATCTCTGTGTTGATGTCTTCCGGCGATGACCCGCTGGGTATGCTGTTCACGCCCATCCGGCAGTACCTGCAGTGGTATGCGAAATCTGCCGAGAAGAGCGATTTCCTCTACTTTGGCTGCAGCGAAGAGCCTGCCTGCTTCGACTTTGCCGGCCTGACCGCACTGGCGGAGCTGCTGAGTGACCGGGGTAATCAGGTGGATCTGGTGGATGAAGAAGTGATCACCCAGTTTGAGACCTGCGACTTCTGCGGACGGAAATTTGCCAAGGGTCCGGACATTATGACCCTTGACGACGGCAGAAGGATGTGCAAGGATTGCGGCGCCACCCTGGTGACCAACGACAAGAAGACGCTGAAGGAGCATTTGGACCGTGCCCGGATGTATCTGGAGAGCATTTACGGCATCACGCTGGGAGACGATTACGAGGTTTGCTTCGAATCCACCGTAAAGGTCGCAAATATCCTGAAGCAGACGGAGAATACTTCCCGCAGAGGCGGCGACCTGCCGCTGAAGTCCTATGTGGACGATAAGAAAAAAGTCCATGTGGAGTACGACATCCCGTCGGTGAACCTGTCGGAGCTGCTGGTACGGGAACTGACCCATGTGTGGCAGCTGAAGAACCTGCCGGAGCTGGCGGAAGATCTGGCGGAAGGCCATATCGCGCTGGTGGGCATCCAGTATCTGCGCTTTTTGAATCAGAACCGGCTGGCATCTGTGCGGACCACTTATTACGAAAGTGCCCGGAACATTGCCGGCGAGGGCTACCGGAAGCTGATCTGCCAGTTGGTGGCCAATCCCGGCTGCAACAACAATCCCTTCCTGTATTTGCTGCAGAGCGGCGGAGTGCCGGTGGAG
>JAEIGA010011959.1_pt1 | contig 13163 bp, 11 predicted proteins | sample 9270691 | NCBI WGS metagenome assembly JAEIGA01 (sample SAMN17057246, study PRJNA624740) | gut metagenome | biome: biome; isolation source: fecal sample | host: Bos grunniens | place: China: Xizang | collected 2019 | reverse complement strand
GTTAAATGACATTGCCGATTTCGAAGTAGTAAATAGTGAATTGAATAATAAGATAAACGCTCTGATTAAACTCTTCTCAGAAGAATAATTTATTCACTGATACGATTAACAGCATCTATCGCCAATTGATAATCAGGATAATTCCTTAAAATTTGGAGGTAGATGCTTTTTGCATTAATAAAATCACCCATCTGCTCGTATGTACGACCTTTGTTAAACAAAGCATTAACAGAATTTGGATTTATTTGCAATACCTGATCAAAACATTCTAAAGCTTTGTCATTATCTCCAAAATACACCAAATAAATATAACCTTTATTGTAGATGCAATCAGGATGATTTGGAATGACCTTTAACATAGCATCATAATATGACAAAGCTTGTTCAGGGAAACCGCTATCTTGCAAATACAAAGCGTAGTCGTATTGCAACGACAAATCATTAGGATCGACTGCGATAGATTCTTCAAAAAATGATTTTGCTATTGTATCATTCTTAGCAGCATAAATATGAGCAAGCTGCACTTTGGGTTCTATAAAGTTTTCATCTTGAACACGCGCTGTAAGGAAGTTCTTCATTGCTGTCGTTGTATCATTAACAGACAAAGCAATCATAGCACGCATAAAATAAGCTCTAGGATTATATCTATCGAGTTCCAACGCTTTATCGATATATGCATTCGCTAAATTAGCATTACCTTGCAAAAAACTAAGTTCAGACAATTTAACTATAGGTCTTGAATCCAATGGAGCATATTCACAAGCCTTGTTTAATGTCAACAGAATATTGTCATCATCACCAAGGGCATAATAAATATCTGCTAAAACAAGATGCGCATCAACATTCTTTCTATCAATAGACAACGCCGTGTTAATATCTTTGATAGCGGAACTGATTTGTTCATTTGCTAAATTAACGCGAGCCCTTTGAATATAAAGATCAACATTCAAAGAATCTGATGTGATTGATTCTGTAATAGTTTCTACTTCAGATTTTGTAACATTTGTTACTTCTTGAGAATTACCTTCCTCTTTTACCTTATTTTTCGAAACATTCTCAGAGCAACTTGCTAAAAGCAAGATGCTCATGAGAACAAATATCATTTTATTCATTGTCAATTAATTATAAATCTTGATCACTATTTTTTAATGCTTCCATAATTTTATCGAACAACTCTTCGCTCAATTCTGGGTTTTCATCAAGAAGACGTTTCAAGGCATCTCTACCCTGTCCTAACTTGGTTTCATTATAACTGAACCATGATCCAGCTTTCTTGATAACACCTGTTTCAACGCCAAGGTCTATAATTTCGCCTGTTAATGAAATACCTTCGCCATAAAGAATATCAAATTCAGCCTTTTTGAATGGAGGTGCAACTTTATTTTTAACGACTTTTACTTTCACTCTGTTACCGCTAATATTTTCGCCATCCTTAATTTGACTGACTTTTCTGATATCAAGTCTTACAGAACTATAGAATTTCAACGCATTACCACCAGTTGTTGTTTCTGGGTTACCGAACATAACGCCCAATTTTTCACGTAACTGATTGATAAAGATACATACGCAACCCGTCTTACTTATTGTTGCTGTGAGTTTACGCATTGCTTGCGACATCAAACGAGCTTGCAAACCCATTTTGCTATCGCCCATTTCACCTTCAATTTCACTCTTTGGTGTCAATGCTGCTACAGAGTCGATAACGATAACATCAATAGCACCAGAACGAATAAGATTTTCAGCAATTTCCAAGGCTTGTTCACCACAATCAGGTTGAGAGATAAGAAGATTTTCTACATCAACGCCAAGTTTCTTTGCATAAAAACGGTCAAAAGCATGTTCCGCATCAATAAATGCAGCAATACCGCCTTGTTTTTGTGACTCTGCTATAACATGCAATGCCAAAGTTGTTTTACCAGAACTTTCAGGTCCGAAGATTTCAACTATTCTTCCCTTAGGCAAACCACCGATTCCTAATGCATAATCAAGTCCCAAAGAACCTGTCGGAATGCTCTCGACTTTCTCTGCTGCCGATTCACCCAAACGCATAATACTGCCTTTACCACATGCTTTCTCAATATTGCCTATTGTTGCTTCTAATGCCTTTAATTTTTCTTTTCTAATTTTTTCTACTTCCTCTGCTGTAATGTTCTTTTCCATACACTTAAATAATTAAATTCCAACTACATACTATATTTACTTCAAGCATTAATATAATTATGAAATCAATGATAAACATTACTTTCACAACTAATTAATGACGTTACAAATATACGCGATTTATATTTTATTGTCAAGGATTTTAACTATTTTTAACTTTCGTTAAAAAATAATCACATATGGAAGTAATGCCACATTTTTCACATTCCGGTTTACGAGCTTTGCACACATATCTGCCATGCAAAATCAGCCAATGATGTGCTTTAGGAATAATTTTTTCTGGAAAATATTTAACCAATTGTTTTTCCGACTCCAAAGGATTTTTTGCATTTTTAGTCAAACCAATTCGAGCCGACACTCTGAACACATGAGTATCAACTGCCATCGCTGGTTTATTAAACGCAACAGATGCCACAACATTCGCCGTTTTTCTGCCAACACCAGGCAAAGTCTGCAAATCATCAACATTATCTGGCACCACACCTTTATATATAGATACCAACGTCTTCGCCATTCCTACAAGATTCTTTGCCTTATTATTCGGATACGATATAGATTTAATCAAAGAATAAACCTCCTCTACTGAGGCTTCAGAAAGTGATTTAGCATCAGGAAAACGTTCAAAAAGTGCAGGCGTCGTCATATTAACTCTTTTATCAGTGCATTGTGCTGAAAGTATCACTGCAACAATAAGTTGATACGGATTCTCAAAATTCAATTCTGATTCCGCAAACGGCATATTCTCTTCAAAATAAGATATCAATTCACTATATTTATTTTCTATCATTTTTTGATTTATTTTGAACAAAATTAAGTTTTTTTTCTTTAATATTGCATAAGTAAAATTTAAATTAAATAATATGAAAAACGATTTGGTTAAGGTATTTATTGGATCTGACATTGAAGCCAACTACATTGCATCTTTACTCATTGATAATCAAATACAATGCTTCGTTCAAAACCAGTTGGAAGGTAGTCTATCGGCTGGTTGGGTAAATGGTTCTGCATACAACAGCAGCATTATTCAAATTGACATATCAGATGCTGAACAAGCAAAAAATATCATCAACGAATATTTTAAATCTAAGAATGTCTAATAAAAGTTGATACTAAAAAATATTTAGTAGGGTTTTTAATAGATTTCAGTGATTTTTTCTAAAAGCACAAATACAAAATTTGGAATCAACATCATTTTTTCAGATTTTTGCACAAAATATTTAAAGATGGGTAAATTTAATTTATCAGAAGTCAAAACTAAAAAAGAAATCAAGCAATGGCTTGATTTTCCTTCCAAATTGTACAAAAAGGATCCTTATTATGTAAGACCTTTGGACAATGAAGTTGAAAGTGTTTTTGATCGTTCTAAAAATAAACTATTCCGACATGGGGATGCGATAAGATTTATCCTTAAAGATGAAAAAGGCAACATAGTTGGCAGAATAGCAGCATTTTACGACGAAAAAACATCAAACACATATCACAAAGAAGAAAACGGACAACCAACTGGAGGTTGTGGATTTTTCGATTGTATAGATAACCAAGAAGCTGCCAATATACTTTTCGACGCTGCAAAAGAATGGAATATCGCTCACGGACAAGAAGCAATGGACGGACCTGTAAACTTTGGTGACAGGGACTTTTTCTGGGGATGCCTTAACGAAGGATTCACAGATCCCGTTTACAATATGCCTTACAACTATCCATATTACAGCAAGTTATTTGAAAACTACGGTTTCCAGACATTTTTCAAACAACTAACCTACCGAAGAGTTTTTCAACCTGGCGGCATCGATCCTATACTCAGAGAAAAGGCAAAACGTTTCTACGGAAACCCTAACTATAGTTTCGAAATACTCGACAAACGACATATAGACAAATACGCTGACGACTTCTTAATAATTTACAACAAATCATGGGGCGTAATTCCAGGTTCGACCAAACTGACAAGACAACATGCTATCAATTTGCTGAACAGCATGAAACCTATTATAGACCCACACCTCATGCATTTTGCATATCACATTGACGAGAATGGCAAAAAAGAACCAATTGGTTTTTTCCTACTCATGATAGACCTTAACCAAATTTACAAAGGACTAAATGGCAAAATGAATTTATTCAACAAGTTAAGAGTACTTTGGAGAATTAAAGTCATCAAAAAATGCGATAGAGCAATATCATTGGTATTTGGCATCGTTCCTGAACACAGAGGAAAAGGACTTGAAGCTGGATTGGTATGCTCATTAGAATCACAAGCAATTAAACGAAGATTTAATTACAAGGATTTACAGCTCAACTGGATTGGTGATTTCAATCCACCTATGATGAAAATTGCTGAAAGTGCGGGGGCATCTATATATAAAACCCATATCACATATCGCTATCTATTCGATAGAGAAAAACCATTTACAAGAGCTAAATTACAGAAAAACAAATAATAACATCAATCAACTAAAGAAAAACATTAATTTTTAAATAAATAATATTAGAGGTGTAAAACACCTCTTTTTTTATTAAAATAAGTCTGGAAAAATATCGAAAGAATTATTAAATTTGCAAAAAAATCAAGGATGATTAAAGCAAAAAATATATACAAATCTTTTGGCAACGTAAACGTGCTCAAAGGCGTTGATTTGACAATAAACAAAGGCGAAATCGCATGTATTGTCGGAGCATCAGGAGCAGGAAAATCAACACTTCTACAAATTATAGGAACATTGGACAAAGCTGATAAAGGCAGCATAACAATTGATAATCAAGATATTTATTCTTTAAACCAAAGAAGTCTAGCAGCATTCAGAAATCAAAAAATTGGATTTGTATTTCAATTTCACCACTTATTACCAGAGTTTACCGCTCTTGAAAACATATGTATCCCAGCTTACATTGCTGGAATCTCTAAAAAAGAATCCACAAAAAAAGCAATGCAATTACTTGATTATTTAAACCTTACAGATAGAAAAGACCACAAACCATCAATGCTTTCTGGTGGAGAACAACAACGCATCGCTGTAGCAAGAGCGCTTATCAATAATCCAGCAATAATACTCGCTGATGAACCATCTGGAAACCTCGACTCTCAATCTGCCCATGATCTCCATCACTTATTTTTCGATTTACGAGACAAGACTGGACAGACTTTTATTATAGTAACCCACAACCCTCAATTGGCAGAAATGGCAGACAAGACCTTCACAATGAAAGATGGTCTAATAGTTTGATAATTACAATAAAACAATTAAAAACACGTTGATGTTAAAAATTAAATTTATGAGAAAATTATTTTTCATTATATCATTAGTATTCAGTATTTTAACAATATCAAACAACAAACTCTCAGCACAAAATACCAACCCTACTTATCAATCATTGATAACCATGGGTGACAAAGAATTCAACAATGCTGAATATATCAAAGCCAAATCATACTACCAAGAAGCATTAAGAATAAAAAAAGACGACCCGACAGCTAAAAGCAAACTCAATAAGACTATACAGAAAATCAGAGAACAGAGTGAAAAAGAAGAGATATTCTTCCAATACGTAGACGAAGCTGATAATCATTATAATAACGGAGATTACGAAAAAGCATTAACTTCATATAATAAAGCCACAAAACTATTCCCTAAAGACGAATACACATTAGAACAAATAAAAATCGTCACTCAGAAAATCAATGATGAAAAAGAAAATATCGCTGCATTTAACGAATTTGTAAATAATGGTGATAGATTCATGAATCAAGAAAAGTATACAGAAGCAACACTTCAGTACAAAGCAGCTCTTAATTTATTTCCAAACAACTCTTCTATTAAAGAGAAATATAATAATGCTAAATCATTAAAAGATAATTATGACAGATTATCTTCTGATTTCGAACGACTTAAGAGAGAAGCAAACGATTTTGTCATAAGAAAAAAATACGCAGAAGCAATTGAAAAATACCAACAAGCATTAAGCATTTTTCCTAACGATTCTGATTTAAAATCCTTAATCAATTCATTAACAACGCAAAAAGACATATCTGACAGATATAACTCAAAAATCAACGAAGCTGATAGTTTGTATTTAGAAAAATCATACGAAAAGGCTAAAAACGCTTACAATGAAGCGCTTGCCGTTATTCCAGACGACCCATACTCATCAGATATGATTGTTAGAATAGACGAAACATTAAACAGCGATGAATATAAATCATTGAAAAACTTCTTAACACTTCTTGAAGAAGCCAAGGAATTGGAAAGCAATAATAAAATAGATGAAGCATTAACAAAATACAAATCTGCAATAAAACAAAATCCTGGTGATGAATTTACAACACAAAAGATTGATTATCTTACAGATGTAATAAACACTAGAAACAAAGAAATAGAATTAAATGCACAATACACTACACTTATCAACAAAGGCGACAATAGCACAAACAGTGAAGACTTTTATAGTGCATTGGATTTTTATACACAGGCATACAACCTGATTCCAAACAAGAACGAAGCTAAAGAGAAAAAAGACAATACCCAAAAACGCATAAAGGAAATAGAAGCACAATTGGCATTGGAAAAACAAAAATGGGACGAATATTACGCAGTAGCAATGAATACTGCACAATCATTTATGAATGAAAGGAATTACCCTGAAGCCATAAAGGAATATAATAAAGCTTTGAGATTCAAAGAAAACGACCAAGCAGCAACACAAGGTCTCAACAATGCTACACAATTAAATGAAGCAAGATTAGCCAACTTGATGAAAGAATATAACCAATACATCACTAACGGCGACAATCAATTTAACACCAACAATTTAGATAAAGCCATTGAATTCTATTCCAAGGCTTTAGCATTAAACACTGGCAACACCTACCCTTCCGAAATGATTGATAAAATCAGCATTTTATTACAAGAAAATAAACTTGTAGTTCTTGTTAATGAAACAATTGAAATTAAGTCAAATGAGACAAAACGATTTAATTTCGAACCTGTTGATGTTACAACACGTAAAGGAAACTATATTTTGATCAAAGCTAAAAACCTTTCTGACAAAAGTTACTCTATGTTCATATCATATGGAAGTTCTAATAGCAACAATGGTAGTCTTATCGTAAGAATACCTAACAACCAAGATGTTAACAATTATATCATCAGAATTGGATCACAATATAAATGGTTCAGCGAAGACAATACATGGATAGAACTCACACCTGAAGGTGGAGATATTGAAATCGAATTAATGGAAATAACAAAAGGTAAGTAAACACTTTGTTGTTATCATAAAAAACGTATATTTGCACAAACAAAAATTACAAAAAAATGATCAAAACCGATAATCGTTACAATTTGTATATCAACATCTTAAAAGAAGAACTCGTTCCTGCAATGGGTTGTACAGAACCAATTTGTCTTGCATATGCTGCCGCAAAAGCAAGAGAAGTTTTAGGCGAAATGCCAGATAAAGTTGATATTTTGGCAAGCGGTAATATCATCAAAAACGTCAAAAGCGTTATCGTCCCTAACACCAACGGTATGAAAGGTTTAAAATCTTCAGTTGCTATTGGTATAGTTGGCGGCGATCCTACAAAAGAACTGGAAGTTATTGCCAATGTAACACCAGAACAAAAACAAAAAACTCAAGAATTCTTAGACACTGTTCCTATGACAATTACTCATATCAATTGTCAAGAACAACTTGATGTCACAATCAAATTATATAAAGAAGAACATTCTGCATCTGTAAGAATCTCTGGATTCCACACAAATATCGTTCATATTCAAAAAGATAGCGAAGTATTATTTGAAAGTAGTACAATAAGCAAACCATCAGCAAAACTTACCGACCGCTCTATTTTAAGTATGGAAGGAATTTACGACTTTGCTAATAGTGTTGAAATAGAAGACGTTAAGGAACTCCTCGAACGTCAATTGAAATACAACAAAGCAATTTCTGACGAAGGTTTGAAGAATGATTGGGGTGCCAACATTGGAAGTCTTCTTTTAAGCAATTACGGCGATGACGTAAAAATTAAAGCTAAAGCATGGGCTGCAGCCGGTTCAGATGCAAGAATGAACGGATGCGAAATGCCAGTTATCATCAACTCTGGAAGTGGAAACCAAGGCATTACAGTTTCAATGCCAGTATTAGCATACGCTAAAGAATACAACATCGAAGAAGAAAGAATATATCGTGCTTTGGTAGTATCAAACCTCGTTGCTATTCACCAAAAGACTTCTATAGGTCGTCTTTCTGCATATTGCGGAGCTATCAGCGCAGGTTGTGCAGCAGCTTGCGGTATCGCTTTCCTTTTAGGTGAAGACCTTGAAACAGTATCAAAAACATTAACAAACTCATTAGCAATAACTTCAGGTGTAATTTGTGATGGTGCAAAAGCATCATGCGCAGCAAAAATAGCAATGGCAGTTGAAAGCGGTATCATGGGTTATAATATGTGTAAAAATCGTAAAAACTTCTGTGATGGCGATGGTATCATCGGTTATGGCGTAGAAAATACAATTAAAAATGTCGGCACTCTTGCAAGTCAAGGCATGAGAGAAACCGACAATGTTATTATAAAGATTATGACCGAACAAAATTGAAGTTAAAATTATTTAACTCTTTTTACTTCAATAACTCCTGATAAGGATTCTAATCTTCTCAATAATTGCGCAAGCAGATTCGTGTCGCAAACTTGCAATACAAGATTTCCCACGGATCTGTTTTCTTTTGTCTCAAAATTAGCGCTTAATATATTGATATTTAATTCTTTGATAACATTAGAAATAGAACCTAACAAACCAAGTTCATTATTGGCAACAATGCTTATTCCAATCTCTGAAGGTAAATTTGCAGATTCACTAGCCCATCTAACATCAATAATTCTATATGGATAATTCTTCTTTAATGCCCTTATATTACTACAGTCGTTTCTATGAACAGTAACACCGCCATTTATTGATATAAAACCAATCACATCCTCGCCTGGTATTGGATTACAGCATTTAGCCACTTTAAATGCTAAATCATTCAGATTATTACCAATACACACCTCGGATAGTTTAGAGTCATTATTTTTATCCTTAACAAATTCGTTTTCAGGTCTTTCCTTAACTTCCTTATCATCATTAAGAGACAATATAAAATCTTTAAGACGAATTACATCTATCTTTTCTGTCGCAATTTGATGATAAAATTCTATTCCCGATGACAAATTATATTCTTTAAGAATTTCTGTTAAAAGTCGATCCGTGTATGGAATCTTCCAATTTTTAAGTCGTCTATAAAACAAGGCACTACCAAGTTCAGCTTCCTTCATCTCTTGATCTTTGAGATATCGCTTTATCCTACTTTTTGCCTTGTCTGTAGTAACTACATTCAACCAATCAGATTTAGGAGTTTGCTTCTTATTGGTAAGTATCTCAACCTTATCACCACTATGCAATTCATAACGAATGGGTTGCAATTTTCCATTAACATTAGCACCAGAACAATGACTTCCCACCTGAGTATGAATATCAAATGCAAAATCCAAAACAGTAGCCCCAACAGGTAGTTGCTTCAAATCGCCATTAGGAGTAAAAACATATATCTTATCAGATTTACAACTACTTGATAATCTTTCATCTAACACTCCATACTGAGGACTCTCTAGTATTTCTCTGACTTGATTCAACCATTCATCAGTAGTTTGTTTCTTATTCTTACCTTTATATTGCCAGTGAGCGGCACTACCCTTTTCTGCAATCTCATCCATTCTTTCTGTTCTAATCTGAACTTCAATCCAGTTCTTATCAGCCTGAACAGTCGTATGAAGTGACTCATAACCAGAAACTTTAGGTGAAGTAATCCAGTCTCGCAATCTCTTAGGATTAGGTTGATATATATTGGTTACTATTGAATACACGCGCCAACAATCCGTCTTCTCTTCACTAGGTTTACTATTTTTAATAATAATTCTAACAGCGAAAATATCAAAAATCTGTTCAAAAGGAAGATTATTGGTCTTCATTTTTTCATATATAGACGGAATCGACTTTGTTCGCCATTTAATATAATGTTCTATATGCTCTTCTTCCAATGACTTGCGTATAGGAGCAAGAAAATTCTCCATCAAGCGCTCCTGTTCAGTAGAAGACACCCTGATTTTATTCTTTATATCCTCAAAGTCATCCGGGAATTCATATATCATCACCTTTTCTTCCAATTCCTTTTTAATTTCATACAAACCCAAACGGTGTACAATTGGAATAGAAAGATACTTTACTTCCTTGAGATAATTCTTAAATGCTTTTGGTTCCACATCTTCCCTATGACGCATATCATAAAGACGATGTATAATCTTTATCAAAACGACTCTAATATCTTCAATCAGTGATAGATACAATCTTCTGAATTGTTCAGATTGAAAAGAGACCTTACTTATCTGAATGTTAGTTATCTTATCATAACCTTCTACTATCATAGCTGTTCTATCGCCGAAATGCTCTTTGATATATTCGATAGTCACATCTGTTTCTTGAGTAATATTGTGGAGAAAAATTCCAACAACAGTCTTGCTTCTTAGACCTACCTCATTGGCCGCTATATCAGCCATTTCTATAAGACTCAAAATATACAAACCACCCGACAATGTCTTTCTTCCATCATATTTTTCCATTGCAAGATTGTATGCCTTGTCGATATACCCCATCTGTTCAGCATCCATAACTTTGCTAATAGACTGAACAAAAACATTATACGCTACTTCTATTATCTTTTTCTCTTTTTCTGTATACCCTGTCATATCTACTGAATCTTAGCATATAAATGATGATTCAACAAACTTATGTAATAAGGTTCTAAATCCTCGTAAGTACCTGATTTAACTGCACATTTACCTTTATAATGAGTTATCAAAGCACATGTTTCAGCTTGCTCAAAAGTATGTTCACAAACCTTCATCAAAACATCAATTACATAATCAAATGTATTAACATCATCATTGAGTAATAATAAAGTTTTTTCTTCTTCTAATAATTCAATCGCATCTTCGCTATATATATGTTTTTCTTGGTTCATATTTTTCATATTTCTTTTGCAAATCTACGATTAATATTTTTATAATCTATTGTTAAATCGCGTTTTTAACCATTTTATTGTTATAAACAAACAAAAAAGAAAATATTCTCAATTTGAGACAAACAAAAGAGAAAAAAACGTATCTTTACGTTTTAATTTATATAGATATTTTTATCAGTTATAATGAATAGCCGCTTTTTAAAAAATATTATTTTCTTATTGTTTATCAACTTATTAATAAAACCATTTTGGATTTTAGGAGTTGATAGAAGCGTGCAAAATCTTGTAGGTGACGCCTCTTATGGAACATATCTAGCAATATTTAATTTCTCATACCTATTTTATATATTACTCGATATAGGATTAACAAATTTTAACAGTAAAAACATCGCACAAAACAACCAATTATTGTCAAAGTACTTTGTAGGAATAACTCAAGCTAAAATATTCTTAAGTATTGGTTATTTTGTTGTGATTTTCCTTATCGGTTGGATAATAGGATATAACAGCGAACAACTAAAATTATTAGGGATTGTCGGATTGAACCAAGTTCTGCTTTCTTTCATATTATATGTACGTTCTAATATAGCAGCATTACTTATGTTTAAAACGGACAGCATATTATCTGTACTGGATAGAGTTCTTATGATATTGATTTGCAGTTTCTTATTATGGTCAGGCATATTCCCTAAAAGCAACTTTAACATTTATTGGTTCGTATATTCTCAGACTATATCATACATAATCACATTAATAATCGCTATTTGCATAGTCTTAAAACACACAGGAAAATTAACAATAAGATTCAATTTTCCATTTATCTTAATGATAATCAAGAAAAGTCTCCCCTATGCATTGTTGGTATTGTTAATGAGTTTTTACAATAGACTTGAACCTGTATTGATTGAAAGAATTTTACCTAAAGACATATCCGCTATACAAGCAGGAATTTATGCAAGAGCATACAGACTTTTTGATGCCGGAAATAATATTTCTTATTTATTTTCAGTAATCCTACTTCCACTATTTGCTTCTGTTATAAAAAACGGAGAAGATCTGCAATCTTTAGTTAAACAATCATTTAGTTTAATGCTTACAATGACTTGCATCATTGCCGTTGCTTGCATTTTCTATAGTGAAAACCTGATGGAATTGCTTTATAACATTCAAGAGAACGAATCGGTGGAAGCATTTAATATAAGAATACATGAATCTTCCCAAATATTGCAAATACTTATGGGAAGTTTCGTCTCAATTTCCATCACCTACATTTTCGGAACATTATTAACTGCAAATGGCAATCTAAAGCAACTTAACATTGTAGCAGCTACTGGCGTTGTCATAAACCTTACATTAAACTTTATTTTCATACCTACTTTTAAAGCACAAGGCGCAGCTTTTACAAGTTTATGCGTACAATTTGCAACATGCGCAATACAATTTTTCATAGCAAAGAAAATATTCAGATTAAAATTAGGCACCTCATTTTGGATTAGCATATTTGCATTCATCACATTATTAATATTATCCGCATTTGTATTAAAATCAACTTCATTGAATTGGTTTTATTCATTCTTAATAACAATGGTCAGTGGACTCATTATAGCATTCATTACCAGAATGTTAGACTACAAAGAACTAAAAAATTTAATATTTTCTTCAATCAGGCATATTAAAAGATAATAAAAGCAAAAAAAAATAGTTAATACGTTGATTTATTTCTTATCTTTGAAAGAAATTACAGATAATAAATACGTATAGTTTTTATTTCATTTCATCAAACCTAAGTAACTATTATTCAGAACAAAATAAATAAAAAAATGGATAAGTATTTCAACAACATTGCACTTTTAAAAGTTATTTTCAAGTGGAAATGGCACATTGCTGCCGTAACAATTGTCGCTGCTGTATTAGGAGCAGTATTTTCAGGACCAATGTTCATCACTCCAAAATTT
>JAEIGA010011958.1_pt1 | contig 13163 bp, 17 predicted proteins | sample 9270691 | NCBI WGS metagenome assembly JAEIGA01 (sample SAMN17057246, study PRJNA624740) | gut metagenome | biome: biome; isolation source: fecal sample | host: Bos grunniens | place: China: Xizang | collected 2019 | reverse complement strand
GCTCTCGGCTACACCCTCGCCATAGTAAAGAAAGACGATGTTAACTTGATATTCCTTGAGATGAGTGAGAAGAAGTCTGAGAAATAAGCTTCTGTGGATTGGGAGGTATTTTGAATGAGTGTTATCTGGCATGGAACTGAATGGTTTGAGGTTGGAGAGAAAGAGCCTCCTGTGATGGAGCCATTGGTTGTGAAGAGTGATTGGTGGAAGGGTTGGGCAGAGATTCCTGATTGGAAAGACTTGGATGATCTTGTCACTGGGTATAGGACATACTGGGACGGAGAGAAATGGGTTATTAAGGACCCTGAAGGTGAAGGGATGGTTCCCTGTTGGTGTCAGGATGTAGTTTATTGGACGCAGCCTGCTGAGTGGATTGGGAAGAGCATGGTGAAGCCTGAGCTGCCTGTCTGCGAACTGGCTGACCACGAATCACCTACTCCCGAACTGTCTACCCACGAACTGTCCGAAGAGGATTCTGAATGGTGGGAATCTGATTCGGATGAGTTGGTAAGAGACAGTGAAAAATGGAACAGTGAGCAGTGGAAGGAGTTTGTTAAGGACGGCGAATGATCTACTGCGAATAGTAAAAAGAGCCTCTGTTGGTCTGGTCGAAAGGGATCAGATTGACAGGGGCTTTTTGTTTGTTTTTGAGGGGTTTATGGTGCTTGAATGTCACCTTTAAAAGGACTTTGTTGTGGTCTTTGGGCAAAAGTATTTATCAGCTATTTAATGTAGGGTATAATGTAGCATGGACATTGAGATCCTCCTCCGCTGGGGATGTTCGTCCAGAGTGGGAAACTGGTCTGGGCGAATGGATTCAGCGGGCGGTTGGGCACTGGTGCAGGAAGCGATGTTGGGTTGGACAACAAGTTAATATCGGAGACCTGTGCTGGTGTCTTTTTCTTTGTCCGGATGAATTTTGATATACCTCTTTTCTGTATCACCTCCTGATAAAGCGGGGAGTTTTGGGTTCGTTTTCTCCCCGCAAAATGTTCTGATGGGATTCAGCCCTGAAATGATATATGGGCTGCATGGGTTCAACTCCCGTGGAGAGCACCTTGTTTGGTGTGAGGGATAAAAATTTTTTCGGATGAAAAAGAGAAAAAGCGTAAAACTATCTTTGCGATCCGCACTGAACAGGGAGATGCTTTTGCAGGTTTGACCTTGGGCTTATATCCTTTCCCAGGAGAGCTGGTTCGATTCCAGCTGAGAGCGAGATGTTCTGTTGATCAGTATTCCCCATGTTTGTTTTTGTATTTTTTCTTGGCATGGGGAATATGTGCTAATGGCGTAATGGTAGCGTCCCAGCCTTCCAAGCTGGTGGTGAGAGTTCAATTCTCTTTTAGCACTCCATTCCTCGATTGGCTATCCGAGGAACGTGCGACAGAGGCCCTGCGTTAAGAGGCCCATTGTCAGCGGGGAAGCACCTCGCTGTTTGAGAATTACAGAATAGGGAGGGAAACACATGGCATGGTACTTGTACATTGTAGGATTCTTTGTAGCCTTGGCAATGTTTATGGCACTGAATGCCGATAAGTCTGAGGACAACAAAGTATCTGGTGTCGTATATGTGATTGTATCAGCACTATGGCCTGTTACCTTCCCGGCTCTTTTAGTTGGAGGAATCTTAATGACCATTGCGGAGGTTATTGGCGAAGATGAGTAAGCTGAAACTTACCGCTGAGGCGATTGAAGCCATCGAACGGATTCTGGAAGACGGCAGCACAGCTGAAGTCAGAGTCAACGGCGATGGGGTCAGTGTGACTCGCATTTATCGCAAGCGAATGTTCCCGAACTGAATATTCACAGCTTGTGTAATTGAACGCAAGTGAAAGAGCCAATTGGGGCTATAAGCTACTTTAACGAGTAGTTTATAGTCCCTTTTTCTATTTTTCCGGGAAAGGAGGAGGGACGATATGAACGGGTATCCAGTTACTCTCGATCAGGTTCAGGACCCGAAAGACCGAGAGTTAAGAGAACGAAAAGCAAGGGAAAAGATTGCTGAGTATTTAAGCCATTTCAGTAATGGAAAGCTTAGAGCGACCACGCTTTTTTCAAAGGTGAAAATACTTGGAAACCTTGCTGAACAGTATGTAGTGCTGGGCGAAGTTGAGCCGATGAGAGAGCATCTGCATAGCTTGATTAAGGCAATCCGAGAAGATTTGCCGAAAGTGGAAGAGTTGAAGCCGGAACACTTGAACTCGATCATGTGGTGGTTCAGAAGAGCACACGTCTTCCTCGCTCCGCATGAATTTCCTGCTTATTTGAAAGTCATGGAATGGGGTTTCCCAGAGGAAAATAAGTTCTTTGCGAACCGCATCTGTGTCATGGGCGAATGGGCAAAGGAGCTTGAAAAGTTAGAGTTTGGCGAATATGACTTGCTTGGATTGAGTGCGCCACCCCGCTCAGGAAAGCTCCAAGGAATGAGTGCAAAGATTCTTACTCCTACGGGCTGGACTACGATGGGAGAAATTCATGAGGGTTCCATGGTAATCAACGCTGATGGAACAGCAAGTGAAGTGCTTGGAGTGTTCCCTCAGGGCGAAAGAGACCTTTATCGAGTGACCTTCGATGACCAAACCTATGTAGATTGTGGTCTTGAGCATTATTGGGAAGTCCAGACGAGGGATGACCGCAGATCCAAGAAGCACAGAGTGGTCACCACTGCCGACATGATGAAAAACCTTTATGTCGAAAATGGAACCAGAAAAAACTACAGCATTGATTATGTTGCCCCAGTAGAGTTTGAGTCTCAGCTTACTGAAGACGATCTGCATCCGTATCTGGTTGGTGCTTTGATCGGTGATGGATGTTTATGCAAGAAATTCACTGTTGAATTTACAAGTGTAGATTCTGAGCTTTACGAAAGAATCTCTGAGGTTTTGCCTGATACAGACAAGCTGCGGATTGACAAGGTACAAGGTAAAGATCATTCAATTTCTCGCAAAGACATTACTCCAGGGATGAGAACTAACACTATTGCAAAACTTGAAGAATACGGTCTTATGGGTCATCGATCTGAGACCAAATTCATTCCTCGAAAGTACCTCTACGCAAGCAAAGAACAGCGTATCGAGTTACTAAGAGGTTTGATGGATACTGACGGGTATTGCGATGCTGAAAATAATAGCTATTGCGAGTATGTGACCGTGTCCAAACAGCTTGCCGAGGATGTGGTCGAACTGGTCCGGTCTCTTGGCGGTCGAGCTGTAATGAGCGAGAAAAAAACTCATTATACCTTGAACGGTGAAAGACACCCCGGACAGAAGGCATATCGGATCGCATTTAACATGACTATCAACCCCTTCTGGCTTCCTCGAAAAGCTGAGAGGTTTATTCCGAGAGAGAGACGGGCTGTAAAGTACATCACCTCCATTGAGAAGGTCGGTAGAGAAGAGTGCCAGTGCATTTATGTAAATCATCCTCGACATCTGTATGTAACGGATGGTTATAACCTCACTCACAACACCGGCATCGGCTCCCTCTTCTTGACTTGGCTTATGGGAAGACACCCTGAGAAGTCTATGCTGTTTGCTACTCACACTGGTCGAATGGCACGAAAAGAATTTCTGGATATCTACAATCTGATTACTGACCCGAGACGGTGTTGGAATGAGATTTTCAGAGGTCTGGAAGTAAACAAAAGTGCTGAAGACCTTTGGATTGATGTCACCCCTAAGAAAGCTCCGAATAACTACAAGACATTCTATTGCACCTCGATTGACGCTCAGAAAGCTGGTGTCATGGAAGCAAGTCATCTGATCTACTGTGATGACCTGATCGGTGGCATTGAAGAAGCAATGAATCCTGTGCGATTGGATACAGCTTGGGAGAAGTACACGACAGATATTCTTCAGCGAAAGAATGGTTTTGTTAAGATCCTGCACATTGCGACACGGTGGTCTGTAAGAGACCCTCTGACCCGAATTGCGGATACTAACGAGAACAATCCAAGAGCTAAGTTCATTTGTGTTCCCGGATTGAATGAAGACGGAGAGAGTAACTTTAACTTCAAGCATAACCCACTGGACACTCAGCATTTCATGACCCTGAAGGAAAGCATGGATCCTGTGAGCTTTGCTTGCATTGTTCAGCAGAGTCCTGTGGAACGAGATGGCATCGTGTTTACCAAAGATAGTCTTTCGTACTATGACGGTGTACTGCCTGGCACTGAGCCTGATGAGATTGTGTTCTCAGCGGACATTGCGTTCGGCGGTGGTGACTATCTGTGTATGCTGATCGCTTATGTGTACGGCATGGATGTGTATGTACACGATGTGGTTTATTCCAAGGGCACAAAGGAAGAAACGAGACCTATGGTGGTATCTGCGATTATGTCTCACAACTGTTCAAGAGGCTTTATGGAAGCTAACGCCGGTGGTGAAGACTATGCGGATAACATCAGTGCGAGGCTGAAAAAAGAGGGTTACAGATGCCTGATTGAAAGCAAGAGAGCACCTGTAACCAAGACTAAACTGAACCGAATCCTTGAAGCACAGAGTGAGATCAAAGCAAACATCACGGACGGAAGCGGATTCAGATTGCACTTCTTGAGTCCCCGAACCGCTCCCAGAACCCCTATGTACGAAGAGTATATGAGGCATCTGACAACCTTCAATCAGGGTGCAAAATTTGTTGGAAAACAGAAGGATGACGCAGCTGATGCTACTGCAAGCTTAGTCACCAATGTTCTTTATAGACATAGTAAATCCCCCACATTACAGATCATTAGAGGCAACATTCTTGCCTTGTAAGAAAGAGAGGTGAGGCCAATGACAACGCTTTATACCGGACGAAAGAAAGCCTTGACCGGCTGTCTGCCCGTGGAGATGCAGTTCTCTGGATACATCGGAGATACCCTTGACGAGAAAACAATTGCCAGAGAGGTGGCTCAATCTCTCGCTGTTCATCGGCAGAATGCTGCGGCTCACGAAGGGCTGAAAAAGATTTACCTTGGCGATCAGGAGATCCTGTATCGGGATTCCACTGACCGAAGAGTTGACAACCGAGTTGTAGTGAACTTCGCACAGGCTTTTACCAGAGATATCACCGGATATAGTTACGGCTCTGGCATTCAGTATGTGGCACGAAACGCCGAAAAGCTTGGCGAGGTACAGAAACTCAACAATATGCTGGTGGCCGAAATGAAGAACGCCATCAACAAGTCTATGGGCGATAACCAGTCGATCGGTGGACGAGGTTTCATTGCTGTTCTGCCGGATAGTCTGGAACGCAACGGTGTTCCTTTTGAGTTCCTTGACCTTGATCCGGAGACCACTGAGGTTGTTTATTCGACCTACAACAACAATGTCCCTGTTTTCGCTTACACCAGATTCACTACCACGAAGAAGGGCAAGACCGTGTATGTCTGGAAAGTCTGGACAGCTGAGAGATGCTACACCGTGACCAGTGATGATGACAAGCTGAAAAAGGGCGTAGCTGTACTGCCTAACACACTGAGTCTTGGCGAAAAGGAAGTTGTTCTCCCCTACACTCCTAACCTGATTGGTGAGATCCCGATTGTAGAGTATCGGAATAACCAGTTTGGTCTGGGAGATTGGGAGTGTGCAGTTCCGATCTTCAATGCCATTAACAACATGGCGAGTGACAGCCTGAACGATGTCGAACAGGCAGTTATCAGCTATCTGGCTCTGTTTGGCGTAGATGTTGATACTTCCGATGCGGATGCAATGGCTTCCATGAGAAAGAACCGAGTTCTGGTCTTCAATGGTGTGCCTGGCATCAATCAGGACGCTAAGTTCGTAACTAATCAGCTTGACGGCGAATCGGCTAATCAGCTGAGAGCTTACTTTGAATCCGCTCTGAAAGTCATTGTTGGTATTCCCGACCGAGATACCGGAACTGCTGGAAGCGACACTGGCGTATCTGCTCAGATCAGAACTGGCTCTGGCGATCTGGAAATTGTAGCTCAGAACAAGTGTCTGTACACCATCGCAGCTGAAAGAAGAACCCTGAGAATCATCCTGAAGATTCTGAAGCTGGCTGGAAAGGGTCTGGATATCGAGGATTCTGAGATTGATATCGAGATTCCGAGAAGCAAGACCGACAATCTCCAGAGTAAAGTTCAGGCTGGTGCGACCATGTACGGCATGGATATGGCTCTGGTTGATATTGCGAAGGCAATGGATCTGAGCACTGACATGGCTGGAATGGTAGCCCGTTGGGAAGAAAACATCAAGAAAGCGGAAGAAAAAGAAGCGAAAGCTGTTAAGGCACAGGCTCCGGAGGTGATTGTTGATGACGGATCGTCTGGAGACGGTGCTGAAGAGGTATCTGATCGCTGAGTTTGATGAGCTTCATCGGCTGAACAGCTATGAATATTTGAACGAAGACTATGACTTGCCTGAAGAGGTAGAGAGATACCTTGAGGATATGTATCTGGAAGGATTTTCCTCTGCTTTCTATCTCTTGGGCATGGATGTAGAGGCTCCGGTTCCCGCTCTGATGTTAGCGGCAATCTGGGCTGAAATTGAGAATCAGACATTTCGTGATCGGCTGGAGGGCGAACTGGATGATTGGGAAATTTGGCGAATCGCAAGAACTGAAGGTCATCGAGTCTTTATCGAGGGTCAAGAAGATGGAGCGAGACAAGCTGCCCAGACCTCCCAACAAGCCGTGAGAAAGAGATGGGTTTCTCGATTAGATAACCAAGTTCGGAACACGCATCAGGCACTTGAAGGAACTACCCTTCCTCTTGGTGAATGGTTCGTGACCCCGAATGGCAGAGCACAAAGACCCGGCACTTTTGGCGTGGCTGAAGAAGATGTCAACTGCCGCTGTGTGCTGGATTTCGTACAAGATTGATTGGCTTATTGCCATGAGATATATGACAGAGAAGTCATTAAAACGCAAGCGTCAGAGAAGACGGTAAAACGCAGAAGCCTATTGAGAGATGGTCAGAGAAGACCTTAAAACGCAAAAGGAGAAGATTGAGAATGGATGTAAAGAAGATGCTGGGCGATGCCTATAAAGACGATATGACCGCAGAAGAGCTTCTGAAAGCACTGGAGGCTGTGTCTGTTGAGCCTAAGAAGTCTGATGAGCCTACTGTTTCTAAAGCTGTTTTTGACAAGATGTCCTCTGAACTGGCTGAGATGAAAAGAAAAGCCAAGGAAAAGATGAGCGACGAAGAAAAGGCTGCACAGGAGCGGAAAGATGTCGAAGATCGACTCGTTGCCGCCGAAAAGATGGTAGCCAGAATGAAGCAGGAAAGAGCATTTGAGGACGGCGGTTATGATTCCAAGACCGCAACTACTCTGGCTGAGGCTCTTGAAAAAGGCGATATGGATGGGTTTATGAAAGCCCACAGTGACTACATGGCTGAAGCGATGAAAAAACGTGAAGCCGACATTCGTGCGGAACTGCTTAAAGCCACCCCCAAAATCCCGCAGGGCGGTGCAGAGGGTGCTGAACCCGCAGAGGTATCCCTCGCTAAACAGGCTGCACAGAACGCCGTGGCATCCGCTAAGTCCGCTCAGTCCGCATTTGATTTTTACAAATAATGTTTTGAAGAGAAAGGAAGATAGCGATGAAATTTGCTACTACCGCTGTTGCCAGAGGTATTGAGATTCTGGCTAACAATCATTGGGCTGGCGTTCCTCACAAGTTTGAGGCTGACGCTAAAGCCGGTGACATCGTAGAGGGTAAGGGTGTCTGCCTGTACGATGTTGATGCTGACGCTAACCCCAACGGCACTGTCGTCGTTCATGGATTCATCAATGTTGCAAAGCTGTCTGAGGATCAGAAGCCCTCTTCCGCACAGATTGCTGCTCTGCCTATGATTCGTTGGCTGAACGAAGATGGCACTTTCTACGCTGGTTAAGGAGGAGAAATAAATGATTTTCAATGAAATTTTTACCCCTGTAGCAGTTGCTGCTAACTGGACCGAAGTTGCTTCTACTCAGGTTCCCTATCTGGGTGCTGGTCTGTTCCCCTCCAAGAAAAAGGCTGGTCTGGATCTGGCTTGGATCAAGGGTCACAAGGGTCTGCCTGTAACTCTGGCTCCCTCCACCTTTGATGCAAAGGCTCGTTTCCGTGATCGCATCGGCGTTGAGAAGGTCGAGACCGAGATGCCCTTCTTCCGTGAAGGTTATCTGCTGAAGGAAAAAGACCGTCAGGAGATGCTGAGAGCACAGAGCGCTGCTGATCCTTACGCAGCTGCTGTTATCGAGAGAGTCTTTGACGATGCCCGTGACCTGATCGCTGGTGCCAATGTTGTTCCTGAGAGAATGATCTGGCAGCTTCTGGCTCCCGTAACCGGTAAACCCGGCATTGAGATTTCTGCTCATGGTGTCAACTACATCTATGACTACGACCCCGACGGCAAATGGCAGGCTAACAACTTCACCGCTCTGGCTGAAGCTACTTGGGATAACGCCACTACCTCTGACCCCATCAACGACCTGATGGAAGCAAAGGCTGCTCATGAAGCTCGCACTGGCACCAAGCTGAAATATGCTGTTATGTCCAGAAAGACCATGAATTATCTGATGAAGTCCGAGAAGATGAAGGCTGTCATCATGACCGTCAATCCTGCTGCAAGCGTTGTCCTGACCGACAATGTTATCAAACAGGTTGTTTCCTCTGTTCTGGATCTGACTCTGGTTGTTTACGGCAATCAGTATCAGGCTGAGGATGGCTCCGTTGCTCAGTTCATGCCCGACGATATGGTTACTCTGCTGCCCGAAGGTGCTCTGGGTGCTACCTGGTACGGCACCACTCCCGAAGAGGCTGACCTGATGGCTTCCGATAAGGCTGAAGTTGCTATCGTCAACACCGGCGTGGCTATCACCAGAATCGTTAAGCCCCATCCCGTCAACATCGAACTGTATGCTTCCGAAATCGTCCTGCCCTCCTTCGAGAGAATGGATGAAGTCGCTGTTCTGAAGGTCGTGTGATTTATGATCTGGGTACGGTTTCCTCACAATGTAATCTTCGGCGGTGTATTTTACGCCGTTGGAACTGATATTCCCGTATCGGACGATGACCTTGCCCAGATGGAAGCAAGAGGAGCGAAGATCGTCCGAGCCGTCTACGAACCTGAACCTGAAACTGAGCAGGAGGCTGTTGTAAAGGCTGAATCGCCCAACCCCGCAGCCTCCCCTAAGAAAAGGGGGAGAAAACCTAAAAATGCTTGATGTAATGAAAGCTGATTTAAGAGCTTTGATTTCGGTAAGTGACCTGAAACAGTATCTCGATAACGATGCTTTGCAGGAGATGGCTCTGAACTGGGCTGCATCTGAAGTCAACAAGCGTAGAGGACACACCCCTAAGAACGGTGAACTTGTAGAAGGAAAATACCGCTACAACGTGGTTCAGGGTGCAGTGGATTGGCTTGCCCACATTGGCGGTGAGGAATATCAGAGCTTCAGCGAAAACGGTGTTTCGGCAACCTTTAAAGAGATTCCGTCTTGGCTTCAGAGCGTGATTCCGAAACTGGGGGTGTGACACTTGCTTAATCGATACAAGTGGAACATCTACTACTGCCGAAGAATCGAGCCTTGGGAAAGTAGCTATGTGGAGGGGATGGAGCTTTTCGCTCCTCCTACTCCCAGACGGATCAACCTGTTTCCTGTCAGTAGCGAACTGATTCTGGAATCTGGCGGCGAATTGAGCACCCAGTACCTTAGAGGTAGGCTCCCACTGAGCCACCCCGACAAGTACGTTGAGGGCGATCGCTGTTATGTTCATACCAACCTCCGAGCAGAGCATAACCCGGAAGACCCCGGATGCGATTATGTGGTCGAGAGTGTTAAAGAAGGACATAACGTGGTTGAAATTATGCTCAAAAGGCTTGTGGAGAGATGAGTTATGCCGGTTTATGATGTGCCTCTTAGCGTGGCAGGAATCGACGAAATAATCCGAGAACTGAATTCTTTCCGAAGAAAGCTGAACGAAGCTGAAACAAAAATTGTACAAGGTCTTGCAGACGATGCTGAAGCGAGTATGCGTGAAAGGCTGACCTCTGTAACTAATCCGGACGGAAACGTAGATGCCAGTGTAGGCAGTGTCGGTTCAGGAAATGAAGCTTATGTATATCTCACAGGGGAGCAAGCTGCTTATCTTGAATTTGGCACTGGCGTAGTGGGCGAAAGCTCAAGGCATACTATGGCTGGACAAGTCGGATGGGAATACAATATCGGACCTCATATCAGAACCTTTAAGAACGGCAAGATCGGATGGATTTACTTCGACCGTTCAAAAGGACATTATAGAGTGACATCCGGTATTAAACCACAATATATAGTGGTTGGTGCAGCATCTACTGCAAGGTCTATGATTGCCAGAAGGATTAGGGAGGCGTTAAGATAATGTACTTTTTAATCGAAGAGATGATTGAAACGCTGAAAGCTGATCCTTTGATGGCTGGCGTTAAGGTTGCGGATATTGACGATGTTGATAAGATGACCGTTCCTATGGTCACTGTCAGCGAGTCTCCCGGACCGGGATACCGATTCCCGGACGGAAAACCGCAATATATCAGAAGTTTGTATCAAGTAGAAGCGTACGCAAAGCAAGGCAACGGGAAAACCGCCAAGCAGAATGCAAGAGCATTGATCTCCGCAGCGGACGCTATTCTTTATAACAAATATGGTCTGACACAGGAAAGCGAAGGTCGCTTTGCCCCTTACATGGAAGACCGAACTGTCATGCGTGGCGTAATTCGATACTACGCCGTAATTGATACCGAGACAAATTACATTTATCGCTATGTGTGATAAGAAAGGAAGATGACATATGGCACAGATTACTGCTGGCGTTGCTTTTAAGTATGGTGCTATGGGTGCTGGCGGCACTAAGCCTACTGAATGGATTCACATTCCCGGCGTTTCTGAGATTCCCGAAATTGGTGGAGATGTAGAAACCATTGAAACCACCTCACTCGATAATTTGGAGTATAAGACATATCTCCCTTCTCTCAAGGATACCGGTGGTGCTCTGGGTCTGACCGCAATGGACTCCAGAGAACTGCGTACCGCATGGAAAGGCTTCGTAGAGGCTTCTAACTCCGAAAACGGTGCTGCCGCTTGCATTGAGATTCCCGCTCCTCTGTCCAAGAGAATCTGGTTCCCTGCAAAGGCAATTAACATGGCATTTGGTGGTGCAAGCGTTAATGCTGCTCTGACCACCACTGCTTACTTCACCGTACTGGATGACCCCATCGAGGAAGACATCGAGGCATAATCGCATAAATTAGGAGGATTTTTATGACCAATGTTTTTAAGCCTGAAATTTTTGACATTGAAATCGGTGGTAGAGAATACACCATCGAGTTCACCCGCTCTGCTGTAAAGGTCGCTGATCAGATGGGCGTAATGAATGCTGAGAGTAATCTGGCACAGTTGGAAATTGTTTTCTATGTTGGTCTGATGAAACACAAGCCCGACATTACTCCTAACCTTGCAAAGAGAATCCTGTACACCGCTATCGGTGAGGGCGAAGAAGAGGGCGAATATTGCCTGGCTGACTTTGCACCTGTCCTTGATGAGTTTGGCCGTTGGGTCAGATTGGTTTTTCTTGGAAACGGGGAGAAGAGCAAGAAGATTGCGGCACGGGGTCAGACAAACTAAGTCTTACTCAGGCTTTAGACGATCAATGCGCAGAGGCCCTCAGTTGGGGTATGCCTTATGACCTTTATTGGAATGGTGCCTCTGACGCATTCTTTCTTTATTGCGAGAAAACCAAGCGAGAATATGAACGCAAACAGCGTGAGTTGGACTTTGCCGGATGGATGTTGGGGCTGTACACAAGGGACGCAATTCTGAGTATATATCAGGCATTGAATCCTATGGCGGGTAAAAACGCCAAAGAATTCCCCTATCCCGAAAAGCCAAGAATCCAGCTTTCTGATGACGAGAAAAAGAAGTCGGAAGAAATGAAGCGTAGAGAAATTTACGAACAGTTCTCCGCTTGGGCTAAAGCATTTAAAGATAGACCTAAACCTAAAAGAAAGGAGGAGAAGACCAATGGCTGATGGAAACAGCAATGGTGCAACCCTTGAAACGATATCCATACGAATCAGTGCTTCGGCAAAGGGAGCGGCTAATAGCATCGACAGGCTTACGAATAGTCTGAGTAGCCTTAGAACCGCAACATCTTCCAGTTTTAGCAATCTGAGCAAGATTTCCTCTGAGCTTTCTTCTCTTTCCTCCGCAATCAGTTCGCTGAGAAACGTCACAGCTCCTATCAATTCCCTGTCGAGATCGATGGGACGGCTGAACGAAATTGATGTGGGCCGGATTTCCAGTTCTATGAGAGACCTCTCTAATGCGACGAGTGCTCTTAATAGCATTGGGAGTAGTGTGGACAGCATCAGAGAGTTCCGCAGAGGGGTTAATTCTCTGCTTGGAAGTTTGGAGAAGCTAAGAGGGGCTAATCTTTCCGGCGTGGCTGAAAGCGTGGAACAGGTTGTTCGTGCTATTCGCCCTTTAACTAACGAAATGATTCGTGCTGGCTCTGGAATGTCTAATTTCGGAGCAAACCTTAGAGATATGGTTGCGGCGGCACGAGGAGCAAATAATTTCAATCAGCTGAATCAGCAATTGGGTCAGTTAGACACCAGAATTACCAGAGCTAACCGAAGTAGCAAGGGGTTTGTTAGCACCTTTAAGAAGATTATTTCTGTAGGTGCGGTCGCACATATTTTCCGGGAGATCACACAGGCTCTTGGAAAAATGATTTCAAAGTCTACTGCTTATATTGAAGCAATGAACCTTGCGACAGTATCTCTGGGCGAATTGGCTGATGAAGCTAAAGCTTTTTCTCAGAATATTTCGGACTCGCTTGGCATTGACCAAGGTGAGATGCTGAAAAATATGGGCTTGTTCCAGAACCTTGCTACCTCGTTTGGTGTGGCGAACGATCAGGCTTACATCTTGTCTAAGGGCATGACACAGCTTGCGTATGACTTCGCCTCGTTCCATGACTTAGATATTGAAGAATCCTTCTTGAAGTTCCAGAGTGCTCTTGCTGGTGAGCTGGAACCTATCAGACGAGTTGGTGTAGATATTTCTAATGCCAGACTTCAGCAGGAACTGTATGATCTTGGCTTAAAGCAGAACATTTCTACTCTGAGCCGAGCTGATAAAGCGATTCTGACTTATATCGCTATCATGAAGCAATCTACGAACGAGATGGGAGAT
>JAEIGA010011957.1_pt1 | contig 13163 bp, 8 predicted proteins | sample 9270691 | NCBI WGS metagenome assembly JAEIGA01 (sample SAMN17057246, study PRJNA624740) | gut metagenome | biome: biome; isolation source: fecal sample | host: Bos grunniens | place: China: Xizang | collected 2019 | reverse complement strand
GTGTGAATCTCGTCCATAAGGTAGATTACGCCATTCTTCTTACCAAACTCATACTTTGTATCCACCAAAATCAATCCCATCTTGGCAGCAATCTCTGTACCACGCTGGAAGATTGCCTGGGTATACTTCTCCAACTGCTCGTAGTCCTCGCGCGAAACGATACCCTGAGCGATAATCTCCTCCTTCGAAATATCCTCGTCGTGTCCCTCGGCTGCCTTGGTTGTAGGGGTGATGATAGGAGTTGGGAACTTCTGGTTCTCAACCATACCCTCTGGCATCTCAACACCGCAAAGCACACGCTTACCAGCCTTATACTCACGCCAAGCGTGTCCCGAAAGGTAACCACGAATAACCATCTCCACCTTGAAAGGCTCGCACTTATGACCTACGGTAACCATTGGGTCGGGAGTAGCGATTTTCCAGTTAGGAAGAATATCGGTTGTTGCATCGAGGAACTTCGCTGCAATCTGATTAAGCACCTGTCCCTTGAACGGAATACCCTTTGGCAATACGACATCAAATGCCGAAATACGGTCTGAAACAACCATTACAAGATAGTCGCCCTCAATGCTATACACATCACGAACCTTGCCTACATAGTGGTTGGTCTGACCAGGCAACTGCAAATTAGTTTTTACTACTGCTTCCATATCACTTTTTTTTGTTTGTAATTATCTCTTAATTGGTGCAAATATAATAAAAACTATCGTGAAAATGAGCGCTCTCGCACCAAAATTTGAGATTTTTTTACACATCCGCATTTTTATGCAGATATTCGCATATTTTATCGGATTACACTCTTTAATTGTACACTCCAACACCATGTCGAAAAAGGAGAAAATCGAGCATAGAGATAGAAGATTAGTAGCCATTTGCAATTATTAAAAAATTTACATATTGTTTTATGAGTTATATACCACCTGTTGCTTTCAAATTATAAGCAATTAGTATATATCTGCTTTCAAATCGTAAAAAACACGCATTTTTATTCGAAATAAATTTGATGGTCTTATATTTTATTTTTATCTTTGCCGATTGGAATACATATATTATAATTAAATACAAACTTAAATGCTTATGGTTAAAAAAATTATGCTATCAATCGCTGCTATTCTGCTTGCGAGCATCTCGGTGTTTGCGCAGAACAAGCAGGTTTCAGGTAGCGTTACCGGCACAGATGGTTATCCAGTTGTCGGTGCTACCGTAGTGGTAGATGGCACCACTATCGGTACTTCGACCGATTTGCAGGGTAATTACACGCTCTCCGCTCCAACGAACGGAGTGCTTGTATTCTCGTTTATCGGCTACGAAGACAACAAAGTTGAAATCAACGGAAAGACCACCATTAATGTGGTTTTGAAGGAGGCTTCAAAGACTATCGACGATGTTATCGTCATCGCCTTCGGTGAGGCAAAGAAAGACGCCTTCACCGGCTCGGCTAAGGTTGTCAATGCTGACGATTTGAGCAAAACCCAATCGACAAACATCTCTGATGCGTTGGTTGGTAAGGTGGCAGGTATGCAGACCACCTCTTCGTCAGGTCGTCCTGGTTCGCAGCAGAGCATCTCTATTCGTGGTATCGGTTCGGTGAATGCAGGTACTGCTCCGCTTTGGGTTGTCGACGGTATGATTTACGAGGGCGATATCAACAACATCAACCCTGCCGACATCGAGTCTATCACCGTACAGAAGGATGCGGCTTCGAACGCATTGTATGGTGCTCGTGGTGCAAATGGTGTGATTATGGTTACCACAAAGCGCGCTCGCATTGGCGACGCAACCATCACCTTCGATGGCAAGTGGGGCTTAAACACTCGTGCATTGCAGACCTACGACTATGTAGACAATGCAAGCGAGTACTACGAGTTGCACTACCGTGCGCTCTACAACAAGTTCTATGGTGCAGAGAAGGATCACCTCAAAGCCCACAAGCAGGCTAACGAGTTGCTCACATCGAACAATCCTGGTGGTTTGGGATACAATGTGATGACCGTTCCCGCTGGACAGTACCTCATCGGTACCAATGGCAAGATGAACCCTAACGCTACCGAAGGTCGCAAGGTAACTTACAAAGGCAAGGATTATTGGTTGCAGCCAGATGACTGGATGAACGAACTCTACAAGCCTTCGTTCCGTCAGGAGTACAATGTGAATGTTGCAGCAGCAAACGACAAGGGAAGTTTCTTTGCTTCGTTCGGATACTTGGATAACGACGGTATCATCGACGGCTCACACAACGAGCGCTACACCACCCGTTTGCGTGCTGACTACAATGCGAAGAAGTGGTTGAAACTCGGAGGAAACTTCTCGTACACCAACTTCACCTGGGAGAGTGGCGACGATTCAAGTTACGAGGGTGCAAGCGATGCCAATGTATTTGCTACCGCAGTAAACACTGCACCTATCTACCCTATCTACATTCGTGATGGTAAGGGCAACTACACATACGACCAGTGGGGTTTCAAGGTTTACGATATTGGTAACGGTGCTAACGCAGGTTCGATGCGTACCACAGGTGGTATGTCGAACGAGTTGCAGGATATTCAACTCAACCGCTACACCAGCGAGGGTAACTCCTTCTCGGCAAAGGGTTTTGCAGAGATTCGCTTCTATCGTGATTTGAAGTTCCGCTTCAATGCAGGTAGCGATATCGATGAGACTCGTCACTCTACATTGCTCAACCCATACTACGGACAGTTTGCAACCGAGGGTGGTATCATATCGAAGGAGCATCAGCGCATTATCACCTACAACTTGGAGCAGTTGCTCAACTATACTCACACATTCGACAATATGCACAACATCGACATCTTGGTCGGTCATGTTTCGTACGACTACAAGGGATACTCGTTGGGTGCAGCCAAGGCGAAGATGTACTCTTACGATTATGACGAGTTGAATGGTGCGGTTGTAGATAAGCAGAGTGCCAACTCGTACCGTTCGCACTACAACACCGAGGGTTACCTCTTCCGTGCGCAGTACGACTTCGACCAGCGCATCCACGCTATGGTATCGTACCGCCGTGATGCATCATCTAACTTCCACCCAGATCACCGTTGGGGTAACTTCTGGGCAATTTCGGCAGGATGGTTGATTAACCGTGAGCACTGGTTCAAGGCTTCATTCGTTGACATGTTGAAGGTTAAGGCTTCGTATGGTGTTCAGGGTAATGACAACATCCCTTCATACCTCTATGTTGACCAGTACTCAATCTCGAATGATGGTCAGGATGGCATCTCGACTATTTTCAGTGTGAAGGGTAATCCAAACATCACTTGGGAAACCAACGGCAACCTCAACATCGGAGTTGAGTTCAGTTTGTGGGGAGGTCGCCTTTATGGAGGTCTTGACTACTTCAACCGCAACACTACCGATATGTTGTTCTCGTTGTCGGTAGCACCATCGCTCGGTTATACATCGTACTACACCAACATCGGTGATATGGTAAACAACGGTTTTGAGTTGGAGTTGGGTGCTGACATCTTCCGCAAGAAGAACTTTGTTTGGAATGTAAGTTTGAATATGGCCCACTACTCGAACAAGGTTACTCGCTTGCCTGATGAGTACCGTAGCCACACCACCACTGATGGTAAGGTTGCAGGTTACGACAATGGCTCGTACTTCCTTGCAGAGGGCTACTCTCGTTGGACTTGGTACTTGCCTACATACGCAGGTGTAAGTAAGGATGGTGAGTCATTGTGGTGGTATTACGACCCAATGGACAACAACAAGCGCAAGACGACCAACGAGTATGCATTGGCAAGCAGTTATGGTCGTGAGTTGCAGGGCGACGCCACACCAGATCTGTATGGTGGTCTTAACACCTCTATGCAGTTCTATGGCGTAGACTTCTCGGCAAACTTCACCTACCAGATTGGAGGTTTGGCATACGACTCTGGTTACGCATCGATGATGGGCTCGCCTATGCAGACCTCGGCAGGCTTCGCATATCACCGTGATTTGTGGGATGCTTGGACATACGACAAGGCATCAGACTCGCCTCGTTTGCAGTATGACGACTACTACACCTCGGCATCGTCGAGCCGTTTCTTGACAAGCGCATCGTACTTCAACATTCAGAACATCACCTTGGGATATACCATTCCTGCGAACATCACTCGCAAGTTTATGGTTCACAAGTTGCGTGTATATGTATCGTGCGACAATGTTTGGTACTTCTCGAAGCGTCAAGGTTTCGACCCTCGTCAGTCAATTTCGGGTAGCACCACACCTTATAACTACTCTCCTATCCGTACATTCTCGGGAGGTGTAACTATCACATTCTAATAATGCAAGAAAGGAGATTAAGATATGAAAATGAACAATATATATAGAATAGCAGTTTTGATGCTCGGCGCAACAATGTTGGCTACGAGCTGTATTCAGGAGCCTATTCCTTTGACTGGTACCACCACACAGGATAGAATTGAGCAAGATCCTGAAAGCGAAATTGAGCACAAGAGCAACAGTATGCACACTATTCTTATCAAGAATACTGTGACAGGCGAGGATTTCGACTTCGGTCTTCCATCGTTGTATGCTCAATTCGACCGTTCAATCGGTGAGGTATTGCCTTCGAACGCATATAGCGGAGGTAACCCATACTACGACCGTTTCCAGTACTACGCATACCAGTTTGGCATTGGTCCTGGTGGTGCGTGCGTATTGGTATGGCACAACTACTACGAGTTTATCAAGACAACCAACGATGTACTCAAACTCATTGGCGACGATGAGAAGTACACCGAGTTGCGAGGTAGAGCAAAGGCCTTCCGTGCTCACCACTACCTCGACTTGGCTCGTTATTGCGACGCACTCTACGCCGAGTCTGAGTATGCAGATTACATCCCTGCATTGATGAAGGTTGATGGTTTGACAGTACCTATCGTAACCGAGGAGGCTACCGAGGCATCTACCCGCAACAATCCTCGTGCAAAGCGTGAGGTTATGTTCCAGTTCATCTTTGATGATTTGAACGAGGCAGAGGAGTGCTTGAAGGATGCAACCGTTGCAAGCAAGAACTTGCCTTCGTTGGCAGTAGTTTACGGTTTGAAGGCTCGTGCATACCTTTGGTTGGGTGGTTTCAAACCAGGCGTATACGACACAACAAAATACCCTGATGTAGTTACTGGCATCGATGCCTACAAGAAGGCTGCCGAGTATGCTCGTAAGGCTATCGACGAGTCGGGTTGTACCCCACTCACAGAGAGCCAGTACTGCGATCCTATCAATGGCTTCAACAAGATCAACAACGCTTGGATGTGGGGTATGATTCAGTCGAGCAAGACTGTTCTCTCGAACCTCCACTCGTGGGCTACCCATATGAGTTGTATGGCAGGTTGGGCTTATGGATCAGGTACACAGCCGGGTGTTCGTAAGGCGACTTACGACCGTATGTCGAACTCGGACTTCCGTAAGAAGATTATTGTAGGCCCAGATACCTCGTATGCAAACTACAAGAAGGTTACAAACTTGACCGAGAAGGAGTGGACAACTTTCGGAATGGAGGGTGCAGGTATGCGTACCTATGCACATATGAAGTTCCGCACTGGTAACGGTGAGAAGATCAACAGTTCGGTTGGTAGCGTTGTAGATATTCCTATGATGCGTGTCGAGGAGATGTACTTCATCGAGGCGGAGGCTACTGCACAATTCAATGAGAATGGCGGTAAGCAACTCATCATCAACTTTATGAAGGAGCATCGTGATCCGAGATACTTCATCCCTTACGGAGCCGACATCATTGAGGAGATTATCTTCCAGAAGCGTGTAGAGTTGTGGGGCGAGGGTGTTCTCTTCTTCGACTTCAAGCGTTTGAATATGGGTATTGACAATGCCTACTCTGGTACAAATGCACCGGCAGGTCTTAAATTCCAGACATCGGGCCGTTGCCCTGCTTGGAATGTATGTATTCCATTGGCTGAGGAGCAGCAGAATGTTGCAATCAAGGGCTTCAACAACCCTGATCCATCGCAGTCTATTACATCACATTAATAGGGGCGTATAACGGATATTGTAGAACACAAACAAGACAATATATAAGTATGAAAAATATAAAAATGTTATTTATCGCCCTTATGATGTTGGTTGCAGGAGCATTTGCTTCGTGTGTTACCGACCCATATACTCCGGGCGAGCCTGTTAGTGGTCCACAGGTATTCTTCCCAAAGAACAACCCTACTTCGATAGGTTTCTTGGAGGAGGAAGGCAAGGGTAAGTTCGAACTTACACTCAAACGAGTTGCGACCGAGAAGCCTCTTTGGGTATATATCATCGTCGAGCCGCACGACAATATGGACAAGGAGTCTATCAAGGAGTTCGGTATGCCAGAGGAGTATGAGGCTTATTTCGAGGCTGGTAGCGACACTGCAACTATCGAGATGGAGGTTGCAGACCTATCGAAACTCTATGCCGACAAGACCTACACCTACAACTTCATTATCGAGGATGTCTACTCTACCCCTTATGGCGATAAGGAGTGGCGAGTAGATTTCAGCATCGATCCTTGGTTGTTGGTTAAGGATGCAAATGGCAACAACGCAAAGGCAAAACTTCGTGCCGTAAGTGCCATCTCTTCATTCTGGGAAGCAGGTAGTGTTCAGGAACTTGAATTCGACCTATACAAGCACAAGAACTTGGAACAGTACAAGGTTAAGAATCCTTGGGTAGAGATTTTCGAGTTGGCATTTGGCGTTGACGAATCTCTTCTTTCGGATCCAACATACGGAATGTTCTCTTTCAGTTCAGCAGACTTAGTATTCGATTGTACCAACCCTAACAATGTAATTATCGAGAAGCAGTCTACTGGCGTAAACGAGTTTGCTTATGGTTACGGCATAGCATACATTGAGGGTAATGGCGGTATATTGGACGATGGAATCATAACCTTCCCTCCATACGGAATCACCTTCGCACACGAGAAGATATTTGAAATGTATCCAAACTACTCGTGGGCAGATTTCAAGAGCAACACAGACGGAATGTTCCGACTCCTATTCCCTGGTGTTAAGGCTACCGACTTCGCTTTGAGTTTGAGTTACAACGGAATGGAGGTTGGTCTTGACCACGAAAATGCATACGCAAAGTTTGCACTTTCGTATGGTACAGATGTTGCTGGCGTTAAGTATATCATTGTCGATGGAGATATTGAGTATTATAGCGATCAAATTAATACCATTGTAGACACTATCGTTGCTGGCGCAGATGAGAATATCTGCACAATCGAAGGTTTGGTAAAGGGCGAGGGTTCACACAATGTTAAACTCGCATTGCAGCACGGTCTCTACACCATTGTAGCAGTTCCATTTGATGATAATGGTAAGGCTCGTTCAAGAGATGCAGTGGCAACACCATTCTACTTTGTAGGACTTGGCGCAACACAGGATCTCTCGTGCCAACTCGATGTTGCTCTGAAAGATGTGGGTACCACAGATTTCAGTCAACTAAGTGCATACCCTGATTACTCTTCGATGGCTCTTGTTGTTAAGGGCGAATTGTTAAAGTCTGCTCAGTATATCTTTGCAGAGACTACCGATTTGAATCTCTATATTAAGGAGGAGATGGAGACTGGTAAATATGCAAACGAGCAGGAGGTTTACGACTATCTCCTTGCAACCCAGGGCATCTCTATCGCTCAGGAGAAGATTATGGAGACTCACAATGGTGGTCAGATGATTAGTTTCATCGGAGGTGCAGACCCAGAGGTACAGTTAACCCCTGAGACTAACTACTCTATTCTCATCAAGGCGAAGAACTCATACGACAAGGAGGCTTTGGCTATCAAATCATTCGACACCTCTTCGGCACCTAAATACAATGGTGAACTTGTACTTGGCGACTACACAATGAGTTGCTTGTATACCTACAAAGAGAATGATGTGGAGAAGAACTTCCTCTCGGAGAGTCTATTTACACTTAAAAATATCGTAGGTTCTAACGACCAATTCTTCGTAACTAACCTGGGAAACAATGATGATCTCTCGTGGTATGCAAGTTATGATAGCGCTAAGCATAAACTTACTTTGTATGGATATATTCAGGGTATGAAACTTTGGGGTAATGCCCTTGGTGCTGTACAGGTGGCGACCAAGATTGACTCATATGGAAATATGCTCGAATGTTACACCTACTTGTCATACAACCCTAAGAATGAAAATTCGATGGGATTGGATCCAATAATCTTCGACATTGATGCAACCAATAACCAGCCGATAGGTTTGCTCTCGGATGTGATATTGCCGGTATTCGACCCTGCTACATATGAAGAATTGGGTATTATGCGCATCTATTTGTCTAATAAGACCACAATCACTCCTTATGTTCCAGAGGAGATTAAGGCAGATGGTAGCCAGAATGGTGGTAACTCTGATGACAGATTTATCGAGAAGGAGAATAGTGATAATAGCAACACAAACAACACTATTAACAACCCATATTCAAAGAGTTTGTCTATCCCATTCTGCAGCAAGGGTGTAATCAAGGTATTAAAGCCTTACAGTAAGCAACTCCGCACTCACTCAATTAGCGGATATGCAGCACCTACTCAGCCAAAGTTGCGCTTTGTAAAGCCAACAGCGGCAGAGGCCTACACCCCAGAGGCAAAGGAACTTCGCTCATTTAAGTTCAATGCTCGCTAATTGGGCTGAATAACACCATTAGGCCGACCGCAGAATAACGGTCGGCTTATGGTGTCTAAAAAGAGATTATATATTTATATAGGTATAATTGAATTTAACAGATGTATCGACTTATTAGAAGTTTATGTGCCGTAAGTATCGTTGCTCTTGCATTGACGCAGTGCACACAGATGCCCGACAATGAGGTTGCAGTAAACGGAGGAGAAAATCCATTGGCTGCAAAAATTGTTCATAGTTCAGAGGGGGCTTCGAATGGTGTATTGCTCGTAAAGTTCAACGAGAACACCTCCATAGCCATCGAGAGCACATCACGCAGTGGCGAGGTTACTCGCACCAACAACGAGAAGTTGAATAGTATATTGGATAATATCGGTGCAGAGTCTATCATTAGACTCTTCCCCGTTGATGAGCGCCACGAGGAGCGTACTCGTGAGGCGGGTTTGCACCGTTGGTATATCATCAACTTCGACAAGCAACAGTCGCTCGATAAGGTGGCGACTCGCCTTTCGGAGATTGATGTTGTAGATAAGGTGCAGTTCGATGTTAAGGTAACAGCACCACAACCACAGCGAAGCAATGGTGGTGCTATCCTATCCACACCGGCCACTCGTCTTTCGACTCCACAGTTCAACGACCCAATGGCACATTTGCAGTGGGACCTCAAAAATAATGGAGATTTCAGATATGGCGATACGGTTGTAGGTGTGGCTGGAATGGACATCAATGTTCACGAGGCGTGGAAGTACACTACGGGTGATCCTTCGATTGTCATAGCCGTGATGGATCAGGGAGTCGACTACACTCACGAGGACTTGGTTGCCAATATGTGGGTAAACGAGGGTGAAATTCCGAACGATGGTATCGACAACGACAAGAACGGATATGTCGACGATATTCACGGTTTCAACCATGTTACAGGAGTATACAAGAATGGCAAGTGGACAAATGGCGAGTTAAACTGGAATATGAGTCCAAATGATATTGGTCACGGAACTCACTGTGCCGGAACTATCGCTGCGGAGAACAACAACGGCAAGGGCATAAATGGCATAGCAGGAGGAGATGGCTCTGGCAATGGCGTGCGAATAATGTCGGCGCAGGTATTCTGCGGCAACTTAGATAACACGGGTAGCAGTACTGTTGTGGCTCAGGCGTTCAAATATGCAGCAGACAATGGTGCTGTAATATCGAGCAACTCGTGGGGTATGCCACCACGAGAAGGACAAAACGATGGTTGGTTTGAGTATCTCGATGGAGGTGCCGAGTTCGAGGCGATAAAATACTTTACCAAGGTAAAAAACCACTCTACACTCAAAGGTGGTCTTGTGATTTTTGCCTCAGGAAATGATAGTGCAGAGCGTGCAAGTTATCCCGGCTCATATCGTGATTTCATCTGCGTCTCTTCGTTTGCGGTTGATGGTATGCCAGCCAACTACTCCAACCACGGACCAGGCGTAAATATCACAGCCCCAGGCGGTGATCAGTTGCGTCACGGCGAATCGGGCGGAATACTCTCTACTGTATCGAAGGGATACGATGAGGAATCTGTAAGGTTGGTGAATGGAGAACCATACACATTCTTCCAGGGTACATCTATGGCTTGTCCACATGTAACAGGCGTTGCGGCACTCGGTCTTTCCTATGCAAAAGCCCTCAATAAGAGTTTCTCGTTGGAGGAGTTCAAGTCGATGATTTTGCTCTCTGTAAACGATATTGACCAAGATTTGAAAGATACCAAATTCTCGAAGTATCTCGGCAAAATGGGAACTGGTCGCATCGACGCATTCCGTATGTTGATGAATGTGGAGGGTATTGCTTGCATTCCAGTAATTAAGGGCAAAGATCGCTTCAAAATCGATATGAACGAATATCTTGCCGAGGGTGAGGCAGCACTCAAAGTAACCGATTTTGTTATCAGCGATAAGGATAAGAAGCGTTTGGGCGTAACCTACACTCGTGTAGGAGCGAACAATCAAATCACAATCACTTGTAGCAATGCAGGCTCGGCAATTGTTAGTGTTAAGATGATTGCAGGTGGCGACAAAGTTGGTACAAACGATAACCCAGGAGGTATGGAGATTACCAAGCAGTTTGCATTGATTGTGCGTGAGGGCTTCTCCTCAAATGGAGGTTGGATGTAGAAATCTATGAAGAGTATGAAGATTATGAGATTTTCGAAGATATTTTTAGCGGTAATAATCGCCCTCGGCACCACCATTGGCTGCGCTCCAAACATTGAAGGAGGTGGCAATGTGGACAACACCAAGTGGGAGGATGTCGGCTCGATAGTTGGAGAGTGGGAACTCACTTCGTGGAGTGGCAACAACAATGCAAAACCACTCATATACCTCATTCTTAACGAGGATAGTTCATTCGATATGTATCAGAAGGTATATACCTCCAACTGGACTCACTATGATGGCAACTACTCCGTATCGGAGGAGAATATCCTATCGGGTACCTATTCGGACGGTGAGAAGTGGTATGGAGATTACGCCATACAATACGCCGAGAATCCACGACGCATCCGCCTTACAAATGTTAAGGAGGAGAACGAGGTTTTAATCTACACCGAGAGTGTAGTTCCTACATCGGTTCTCGAAGAGGCAAAGGGTGCATCGCAACCAGAACCTGTTCGTTCTTCTATCATAAAGAGATTTCTCTAAAACAGAATAGTACCTAACACAAAGCAGGGGCGAGAAAATTCTCGTCCCTGCTTTTCATATCAATCAAGCCGATTAGAATGGCAAATCGTCCGATGGGTTTGGCTGTGGAATAGCAGGTTGTGCTACTGGCTGCGGCTCAACAACTGGCGGAACAACACTCTGTGCAGGCGCCTGATATGCAGGCTGTGCCGGTTGCATTGGCTGTGCATAATCCTGAACTACGCCTGGCGTAGATGGTGTTTGAGTGCCATCCATACGACGACCAAGCAACTTCATCTCTGTTGCTACAATCTCGGTAGTATAGCGTTTCTGATTATCCTTATCTGTCCACTCACGAGTACGCAACGAACCCTCAACATAGAGTTGGCTACCCTTGTGCACATACTTATCAACTACATCTGCCAAACCTCGCCACAATGTTACGGTGTGCCACTCGGTCAACTCCTTTGTTTCGTTTGTTTGGCGGTCGGTATAACGCTCGGTTGTAGCCAAGCGAATACGAGCAACCTTTACGCCCGACTCCAAGGCACGAACCTCTGGGTCGAGTCCCACATTTCCGACTAAAATAACTTTGTTTATCATATCTCTCCTTTTTATAACTCTCTAATCAACTCGGTAAAGAGCCTTGACATACGCTCTCCCGCCTTTTTACCCTGCAACTGAACATCCTCGTGGTCGCCCTTCTCGTCGCTCAAACCGCAGTTGGTGATAACCGATACACCGAAGCACGGTACGCTCATATGACGAGCCACAATAACCTCTGGCACAGTAGACATTCCTACCGCATCGCCACCGATAGCCTTGAAATAACGATACTCTGCCTGAGTCTCGAAGGTTGGACCCGTAGTGCCTACATAGACACCATACTGCAACTTGATATGCTCACGCTCGGCAATTGCAGTTGCCTTGTTGCGAATGGCGTGGCTGTAACAATCGTGCATATCAGGGAATCGAGGTCCAAACTCTGCCATATTTGGGCCGATAAGCGGATTAGGCAAGAGGTTGATATGGTCGGTGATAATCATCAAATCGCCCACACAGAACGAGGTATTGATACCTCCTGCCGCATTCGACACAAAGAGGCAACGAATGCCAAGCAATGCCATAACACGAACAGGGAATGTTACCTGCTTCATCGTATAGCCCTCGTAGTAGTGGAAGCGTCCCTGCATAGCAACGACCTTCTTACCTCCCACCGTTCCGAATATAAGGCAACCCTTATGTCCCTCAACGGTTGATACTGGCATATTAGGAATATCCTTGTACTCCAATCGATACTCGACATCAATGCTATCTACAAAACCGCCCAAACCCGTACCGAGGATTATTCCGACCTCTGGTTTGAAGTTATTTGTAGCCTCTTGAATCGCCTTACAAGCCTCTAATATATGCTCCATTATCCTTATTTTTTATATCGTTATCAATTCTTGCGAATAGTTCGGCTCTACTACCTCCCGCAAAGCGCAAAGAGATTCGCTCGTAGAACAACTTATGACGCATAGAGTCTGGAATTGCCGTACTATGCATCAACTTTACGGCATCTTTCTCGGTAGTCATCACTACCGCATTCGGATGCTGGGCAAGGAGTTCTGATATACGCCTTAAATCGCTCATACGATATGGGTGATGGTCGTCAAGATTGATTGTTGCAACAACCTTGTAGCGCTGCGACAATCCTCTATTGAACGCCTCATTGTCCCCAATACCCGACATAGCAATAACCTCGGCTCCCTGCTCCACCGTATCGTTTACCTCTGCAAAAATCGGGCAAGGAGGCATCACCATCATTCGAGAAAAGAACATACCCTGCGAAGGTTTCTCGATAAGCCACATACGCTCACGCATATTGATAGGCTTCATC
>JAEIGA010011956.1_pt1 | contig 13163 bp, 15 predicted proteins | sample 9270691 | NCBI WGS metagenome assembly JAEIGA01 (sample SAMN17057246, study PRJNA624740) | gut metagenome | biome: biome; isolation source: fecal sample | host: Bos grunniens | place: China: Xizang | collected 2019 | reverse complement strand
TTGCTCATCCTGATTGCTCATCCTGATTGCTCATCCTGATTGCTCATCCTGATTGCTCATCCTGATTGCTCATCCTGATTGCTCATCCTGATTGCTCATCCTGATTGCACGTGATGATTGCACGTGTTCATGTCACACTCTGATTGCCCACCCTGATTGCTCATCCTGATTGCTCATCCTGATTGCACGTGATGATTGCACGTGTTCATGTCACACTCTGATTGTTCACACTGATTGTTCACACTGATTGCATGTGAGTCGTATTCAACAATCGTTGCAAATTCTGACCTCTTTAAAGACAGCTCTCCAGATACCATATATAATGTACATGTATAAAGGTAACCGGACCCTACTTTTATACATTATAGTTTCTATATTTTACTTTGCCTGTTTTTTCTGTCACTAACTGTCTTTTCTGGATGTATCTCATTAACGTCATGTCTCAACGCGAAATTATAATGAAAGGGGGTGTTATATATTCCTAAATGGTTAGATGAGAAGTTACGTAACGCAATATACAATCCGCGTGAAAAGCATACAGTCCAGGAGTACCACGTTAGGTACATGCTAGCTCGTACTCAACGCATGTTTGAGTACGAAGGTTTACCAGATACAATCCCCCAGCGTATTGTAGAACTCTATCTACAAGCTAATGGTCACCTATGCTTTGCACGTAAACCGGGCTCCAATGAACTCTTTGTTTATACGGGTGGTCTTGGAGGTGAACCGGACGTCTATTACATGCCCACATTGTACACGGTAGCCAACCCCGCCCAGAACTTTAGTGCAAACTTTGTTATAGGCTCTGATTGCATAGTAATGCCCAATGATAGCATGTACTTAGGTATGCTACCATTGTACAACCATTATGCATATCACCTCACGGAAAACGAGCTAACATTATACGTTACGGATATCAATACCCGTATAGTATCACTCATCTCCGCTGCAGATGATAGAACTATAGAAAGCGCACGTAAGTACATTTCCGATATAGAGGCGGGAAAGCTCGGAGTTATACTAGAGAATGCATTTTTAGATGGTATAAAAACGTCGCCTTTTGGAAACTCTGGTAGTAAATCCTCTTTAACTGATCTTATCGAATATGAGCAATACCTACGTGCAATGTGGTATAACTCTATAGGCCTTGATTGTAACTTTAACATGAAAAGGGAGCGTCTCACACCGGCAGAAAGCCAAATGAACGCCGATTCCCTGCTACCTCTGGTAGACGACATGCTCACCTGCCGGAGACGTGCCCTGGAAGATGTCAACGCGCTTTTTGGCACGGATATCACCGTGTCCCTCTCCAGTGCCTGGCAGGACAACCAGGAGCAGGCCGACATTATGACAGACCTCCTCTTGCAGCAGGTAGAGGAGGGTAACCCGGAACTGTCCGATAAACAGGAGGGAGGTGCGCCGGATGCATGATACCCTACGATCCTGCTTTGACCCAGAGGGGGAAGGGGTATTTGCTGCCCTCGAGGATATGGAGGTACCCTGGGCCGATGTCGTCCCCGCCTCATCCCTGGATACCGCTTACCTGTACGTGCACTCCGGCAGCAAGCCCCCCTCCCCCCTCGTCTCGTATCTGGTAGGCAAACGGCCCCAGTACTTGACGGATGCGGACGTTGCTCTGCTTGCGGATACTGTATACAATCTCAATCATTCCGACTGGGAACGCATGTGGGAAGCGGACAATATCCTATATAACCCATTGTCAAACTATGATATGACAGAGACCAAGACCGGCACCCTGACCAAAGAGTACGGGGGGACGGACACGGAGACACGCGCCCTGACCCACAGCACCCAGGGAACGGACGCCACGCAGCACGGGGAGAGCGTCACGCGTACGGATAACCTATCTCACTCCAAACAAGAGTCGGTAGGCCTGACCCACGGTCACACCGAGACCCACACCGGCACCGAGGGGACGCAGGGGACGAGTACTCCAAACCTCACGGACACTAGCACCCACAGCGTTTCCGGTTTTAACTCTGCCTCTCCCCAGGTATCCGATACTGACCAAGCGACCCACACCGGCAGCACCACCGAGAGCGAGACCGTGACCTATAACACATCGACCGCCCACACTGGTACCGATACCACCGCGACCACAGGAACGGATACCGATACCGGCACCCAGACCACCGCGCACACGGGGACGGATACCACGACCCGCTCATCCTCTGGGACGGACGGCGGGACGGTGACCAGAGCCAAAACGGGAGAGGATACCGATACGGAGGATTACATCCTTACGCGTTCTGGTAACATTGGAGTCACCACATCTCAGCAGATGTTGCAGTCGGAACGGGAACTTCGCGCGTGGAGGTTCTTCCGAGATTTTGTTTTCCCTGATATCGATTCTGTTCTGACATTGTGTGTGTATTAAAGAAAGGAGATGATATATATGAATGGCGGATATTATATGTTAGACATGACAGGCCTTGACCTGTCAAAGTCCACCGCCCAGACCATCACAGGAGCCCATGCAGCGGTATCTGTCGCTGCAGCATCCGGTAAGCCGATCGTCCTTTGCGGGGTAAAAGATCACTCCCCCATCCAGGCCACGGTGACCCCTGGATCATCTGGGGCTTTTGTCCTCCTCTTTTTGACCTATTCCGCGACGGTGGCTAGTCCGTCATCCGTCACGGTGACAGACCTGCTTTCCGAGTAGGAGGTGATCAAATGCAGGTAACACAGGTATACGAGATCCTCAACGATATCACTAAGGAAATCCTTGGTGAGACTGTCGTAGTCAACGAGGACTTATCTAACGTTGTCGAGATCGGCGAAAGCTTCGAAAACGCTGCCGGTCTGGATTCGTTCGTTAGATCTTTGAACGATCACATTGGGCGCGTCGTTTTTGTCAATCGCGTATATGGCGGACGTGCCCCGCGCGTGTTGATGGACGGGTGGGAATACGGGTCTATTCTCGAGAAACTTCGAACACAGCTGCCGGAGGCTACCGAGAATGAGAGCTGGTCTCTTGAAAGTGGCGCGAGCTATGATCCGAATATCTTCACAGCTCCCGTCATCTCGGCGCGTTTTTGGAATAAGAGGATTACCTTTGAGGTGCCTATTTCCCTGACAGAGCGTCAGGTAAAAAGCGCGTTTTCCAGTGCTACGCAGCTTAACGCGTTTTTCTCCATGATCCAGACCGCGATTCAGAATTCTTTGACGGTCAAGTTGGATTCCCTCATCATGCGTACCATCAACGCCGGTATTGGAGAGACCCTCGCGGATGCCTTCCCGTCCGCGGATTATGGAGATGGCTCTACTCCTCGCGCTGTCAATCTCTTGTACCTCTACAACACAACCTATAACGCGGGAGGTACGCCCTTAACGGTAGCGGATGCCCTGGACAGCAAGGATTTCCTCCGGTTTGCTGCGTATCAGATGATGTTGTACTCTGACCGCCTGGAGGTTATCTCTACCCTGTTTAACGTGGACGGTACCGAAAAGTTTACTCCCAAAGACCGGCAGCGCATTGTCATGCTCTCGGAGTTTAGGCGCGCTGCAGATGTCTACCTCCAGAGCGATACTTTCCACGATGAGCTGACCCGTCTGCCTGCAAGCGACAGTGTGACCTACTGGCAGGGCTCCGGCACCGGGTATGCTTTCGGCGATACTTCCAAGATTGACATCAAGACCCCGACCGGGGACACGGTGCAGGCCTCCGGTATCCTCGGAGTGATTTTTGACCGGGATGCCCTGGGTGTTGCCAACCTTGACAGGCGCGTCACCACCAACTACAACCCCAAGGCGGAGTTCTGGAACGAGTGGCATAAAGTGGACAGCGGCTATTTCCTCGACCTCTCCGAAAACTTCGTGGTGTTTTACATCGCCAACGCGTCCTCGTAAGGAAGGAGGGGAGAGCATGTCATATCCTGACGCGCCGGTCACGCGCCTCGAAACCTACCTGGCCCGCCTAGCGGGTCAGGATGTATCCATACCTGATACTCCTATCACCCGGATTGAGGAATATCTTGCCCATATGATCGGGGGCGGGGGAGGGGTACCCGCCCCCAGTGCGGGAGCGCACAACGGGATTTTCCGGGGTAAAAGCCTTGGAACATCCTACACATCTGCCCAGGCGGATGCAATCAATGCGGGGACTTTTGATGATCTTTTTGTAGGGGACTACTGGACGATCAATGACAAGGTGTATCGTATCGCGGGGTTTGACCTCTTTCTCGGTATCGGAAACAGTGCCCCGCTTACTAAGCATCATGCGGTGATTGTGCCTGATGCCGGTTTGGATACAGCTACCATGAATGATACCGCAGGAATGATTGCCTATTCTGCGACCACGCTTTTCCTTAGTACCCTCCCCGCCGTTGATGCCATCGTGGAAGCGGATTTTGGGGATGGGGCTATCATTGCTCATGACACGCTCCCCGTACGAACAGTTAATCCTGAAACGGGGCAGCCATCTGCCTGGACATGGGTTAGCCTTAAATGCGATCTCATGTCATGTGAGCAGATAGTGGGTCTGGTCATACGCGCAGGGACGATTTTTTCCTTTGGTCTCCACTACTCACAGTTCCCCCTGTTTGCACTATCACCCGAGTGCATACGGACGGAAAATGAAGGTTACTGGACGCAGACCATTAATCCGATCACAACAGGCGGTAGCTATATGTATGTAGCAGACAAGGGCTACTTATATTACAACGGGCCCACCGCTCAATACAAGGTGAGGCCCTACTTCCTCGTAGGCAAGGCATCCTGACAGAGGGAGGGGCATCATGCACGTAACGCTTCTTAATAAGTGGTATACCCTCAAAAGCGAATCGGGCTTTTCCTTCCGGCTTGCTTACGGGGAATCCGATGATATCGCTCCTGTACTATCCACGCAGCCTTGCACGTACACCGGCAGCGCGGAGGCATCCGTCTTTAACGCATATACCACCGCGGGCGTGCCGATGGGGACAACGGGCGGGGCGGGGCGGAAAAGCTTAGCTAGCGGGTATAAGGTCAGTGAGTCTAGCATCTATCTGGGTAATGTGAATACTCCTGGAGTGACCGGATACTATCGTGACAGCGTGGCGAGCGCAAACTATCTGGGGAGGGCAGGGTTTATCTCTGGCACCCTCCCACAGATATCTATACCCCTCGTTGTCAAGAATACGGTGAGCGGGGATATATACACGGCAGCCTTGCTTATCCAATTGAGCTCCGGAGCGTGGCTATCGCTTTATGATGCGTACATGTCCGTCATCGCTCCTAGCGGGCCTAGCGCGGATGCTCCAGGGTACGCGGTGATAGATGGGGAGCTATGGTCACACGTGACCGGCCTAGGCAACGATATCATGATAGCGGGTGCCTACTCGAATACCTACTTTACGGAGTTTATTGAGGAGTATACCCCTATAGGGCCCTCGACTGACCCCTATGACCCAGGCGGGAGCAGCGACACAGGGGGAGGCACCGGGAATTTTGATGATACCTCTGTCCCTGTCGATATCCCATCGCTTCCTAGCCTGTCCGCCCTGGATACAGGATTCATTGCGCTTTACAACCCTAGCCTGTCAGAACTTCTGGCCCTTGCGTCCTATATGTGGTCGACAGGTTTTGACCTTGATACCCTCAAAAAGCTTTTTGCTGACCCGATGGACTGTATATTGGGGCTCTCGATAGTCCCTGTTGCGGTACCGGACGGAGGACAGAGCGCGGTAAAAGTCGGAAATATCAGTACAGGTGTCATGATGAACAAAGCCTCTTCTCAGTATGTGACCGTAGATTGCGGGTCACTCGCGGTCAACGAGTACTGGGGAGGGTATCTGGATTATGCCCCGTTTACCCAGGCAGAGATATACCTTCCTTACATAGGCACGCATCCCCTGGCACTGGATGATATCATGGGCAAGACTGTGCATGTCGTTTACCATGTGGATATCCTTTCCGGGGCTTGCTGTGCATATGTCCAGTGTGATGGTACGGTGCTATATTCATTCATCGGTCAATGCTCCTCCTCTATACCCGTGACAGGTAACGATTTTACAAGCGTCATCAACGGAGTTTTGAGCATCGCGGGAAGCATAGGGACGATGATCGCCACCGGGGGCGCGTCCGCTCCGATGGCAGCGGGGACGATAGCATCAAATGCAGTCAATTCGCTTAAACCGCAGGTCGAAAAGTCGGGGGCGATGTCTGGCACCGGTGGCCTGCTCGGTATCCAGGTACCTTATATCATCCTGACCAGACCGCGGCAGGCCTTGCCCGCGGGGCAGAATGCCTTGATGGGGTATCCGTCTTTTATCACGCGTACCCTTGGAAGCCTGTCCGGGTATACGGAGGTGGAGAGCATCCATCTGGAAGGCATCCCTTGCACATCCGAGGAACTGACAGAAATAGAAACGCTGCTACAGGGAGGGGTGATCTTATGACAGTCGACCTGATGATATCCCGATCAGATACCCGCGCCCTGTCGAAAGTACTGGAGGGGCTGTATTCCCTGACAGGGTCTCTAAAGGATACCTCTAGCATACTTGACCCGGTGATACTCGTAGAAATGCCGGCAAGTAACCTCGCACTGGCAAACTACGCGCGGATACCGGACTTTGGGCGATACTATTACATCACGGACATGGTGAGCGTAAGGTCAACCCTGACAGAGGTGCATATGCATGTCGATGTGCTCATGTCGTGGGCCGAGGGCATCCTCGGGAACCAGGGAATCATACGGAGGCAGGAAAACGAGTGGAATCTATACCTTAATGACGGTTCCTTTAAAATCTATCAGAATAGCGCGGTTTTGACCCGTCCCTTTCCAAGCGGGTTTACTACGCAAGAGTTTGTCCTTGCGGTGGCAGGGTCATGAAAAAAGGGAGGGTTTCCCCTCCCTTTTGTTGTCACCTGCTCCGGCACCACTGGAGGTAGTTTCTTACTAATTCTCCAGTCTCGTTGTCCTGATAAAAAATCTTGTCCGTTTTATAGTGCTCTGCGATTTTCCTACCTATATTATCATTGGGCCGGGTGATGTCCCTTCTCCAGTTGGGTAGGGGAGACCACTCCGGCGAAAAAACCAAGTCGCTCTCCGGGTGCTTTATCTCCCCTGTCTTTTCGTGGATGTAGGTGTAACAGCTGCCCTCGTACTGGATAACCTCACACTGGAGCGTGTGCCGGTCAAACATAATCCAATACATGTAGAGAATGTCCGCAGGGCGGTGCTTGTAGGGCCGATGTGGGTATACGTCTATCTCCCACTCCCCGCCGGTGATCATGGACAATTTGGGATTGTCAAACGCAAAATATACATCGGACGGTTTCCCCTCTTTAGAAGGTTTACAATATTCAACGGCAACAGATAAAGAGCTATCGCCATACCGATACACATCGATATCACCCGGTTTCATTTTGCCGATATGCGTTAAACCCATTTCTGCAAAATAAGGGCAGTACTTGTTAACAGTATTTCCTAACATAAATATACTTACATCGTTCCTATCTCTAATGATAGTAGATAGTAAATTCATGTAAAGTATAAACTCATTCGGTAAGTATGCAGTACGCGTCAAAAACTCATCAAATACTACTGTCCTGATATCAGGATAAGAGGTTGACTTATCATGCTCCCCTGTCGAGATCGCGAACGCATATGCGAAAGGCCTGTCATCCTTCACGCGGGCTCCATCCTCGTACCGGCAGAGGTACCACCTGCCAGAGTAATAATAAGCTCCTGTCCAGAGACCGTCGGTTATATCGGAGATAGTGCCGGTGGCCTCCAGACCGTCAAACATAGTCTGCCCGTTTTTTCCTTTGTAATCTGTATCCCACCGTCTTATGATCGCCATTTGGGAGCCGTCCTTGACATACCTCTCTACTCCCAGACGGAGGCAAGCAAAGGTCTTGCCGTTAGACCTCTCCCCAAAAATGACGTTATAAGTGGCATGACGGGAGAGTATACGCGACAGGCTATAATACTCCCTTTTCTTCTTTTTTGGCATTAAACCCCTCCTTTTCTTAAATAGTCCAAGTATTGTACGTACATAGATGATAGTTTCATTGTATACCCGCCGTCTTCCATATATTCATATGACAATTCTTTATATTCGGCGATGTTTCCCATATAATCACGGATACATCCTTCTATCATATCATCTCCATAAAATGGAATCATCTTGCCCGCATATCCTGCAGGTATCGTCATTTCATCTTGAAAAAAATCAAAAGGATCACAATCCTTGCTCAATATATATGGGATTGCTTCTTTTTTATTTACACCCGATACTGTTATAGATACCTTCCCGTCTTTTTCTGTCATATACCTTTTTGCCCCTAACGTTTTAAAACGGGAGTATTCACCTTCATCTTCCCATACCCCTAACGCTTTTATCTTATGATCGATTGTTTCCGCATATGCTAACGAGGGGTCTATATGTGAGTATTCCAGACACGCTTTAATCTTTGCTTGTACATACTGATTATATGTCTCTATATATTCTGTATGTCTATCCGCATTAATGCATTTTATGGAATCGGTATCGCTATATACATAATCATCACCAAACTCTAGAATGCCTCTCCACAGGTTACGCCTACAATACGCGGTTATAAAAACTCCCCATGCAAAGTAGGTAAAACGGCCCATTCCTGTATTGTACTCTTCCAGAGCTTCTATTATCTCTTCTCCCTCTAACCTGCGCTCCAGGAGGACTAGCCCGTCCCGTTCCTCTCCCCACTCGTTTTTGTCCAGATCGTACGGTATCACTGGACGTAGCGGATTCTGTACAAACATTCCGTAGATACTGTTTAGCATCTCCTTCGCTGATAGATACTCCTGTTCTTTGCCTTCCTGACCTTTTAGCTCTGTCTTCGCCTTAAAAAAGTACAAACAGGAATCTATGATAGGTTTTGGTAGATACCCCTTCCCCCATCTTATCATTCCCGTAACATATTTAATCTTGAATGTATAACAGTGCGTTAATATTATATAATCAACATTAGTAATAGTTGTTATCAGCTTGTCAGCTTTTACAATCCTTCCGTTGCTTTCCTGCCTCATCCCCCCATCTGGAAATATACATCGGGAAGCTGATAAATAATGATCGATGTTTGTCCTTGGCTTTACATCCCATAGCTCTATCGTAAAAACGCAGCAGTAGTGATCAAGACAGTCTTTAAAGGTATCCCAGTCCGGCACTTGCACCCTCTGGGGCGGGGTGATAGGAAACAGCTCCGAACAGATGACAGAAGGGTATGCGGATGCAAAATCAAAGCTACGTACATGCTCCATTACCTCACCCGCATAAAAAGGATTTGCATGGGTGTACCCCCCCTGGAAGGCCCTGTTTAAGGACTGGTAGATAAAATCATCCAAGTACAGGTTTTCTATAAATCCTCGGTACCTCATGCGGGAAGGGTCGCGGGAGGCCTTTTTGGTCGGGTCACGGAAACAGGCCTTCTGAACATATCGCCTTACATACCCCGTTTTTGTAAGGGGTATCGATGCTATCCCCCCCTCCACCTCGATCTGTTCCGCGATATGGGCGGTGACTACCAGACAGTCATGCTCCAGATACGCTATTTCCGCGTCCGTAAGCGGGGTCTTGCTGTGCCTCGCGGTTTTGTAGTCGATCGTACCCGAAAGCTTTTTGATGGTATGGGAGGTAAGATGCTCTCCCACCTTTTCCAGGGAGTACCCGGTAAGGATATAAGAACATCTAAACTCGATACCGTCACCGGTGCAGCAGTAGCACACTTCCCGCGATTTTAAAGCAAAGACTGTATCCCAATGGTACCACTTGCGGAAAAACTGAAAATCATAGCTTAGGTTGTGGACATAGATGATGATCCGCCGGTAGGGGCCTAGCCCGTAAGCAGCCCTTAGGGTATCGGTCGCCTCGATCAGCTCTGGCCACGTCCTGCCCATGTAACAGGCGTCTCCTATCGCAAGGCCCCATGCCCACATGATAGCCCGTTTCTCCGTGGTCTTACCGTCTGGCCGGAGGCATAGGAAAGAGTATGTCTCACAGTCAAACGATATGGGTATGTCGAGATACTCGACAAAAGCGGGGCCTTGATCATCAGGGTCTTTATGCCGTTTCTTCTTTGATACAGAAACCCCCTCACAGGTAGGGGGCTCCCGTATCAGATTACCAATCATCCTCATCGGCAAAATAAGTGTGGATTTCCTCACTCCCTCCTTGTGCGTTCTCCAGGTATTCGGCACTCTCACGATAAATTTCGTCGAGTTTGCCCGCTACCAGGTCACGCGCCTGCTCAAAACTCAACGCGGGATTGTTTACCCACGCATCATCTAAAGCGTTAAAAAGCCTCATCCTTGCGCTTGCTGCCCCACTGTCCAGTGTGCGGATAAACCGGGAATCCATGCGGACAATGCTATCGACCATCTCCCAGATAGCCCCAGATTCCGTCGTCCACTTGCCGGTGACAGGGGAGATTGTCCTTTTGTCGTCCTTGGTCGTATCGTAGTCATGTATCTCACGGTTAAGGTTATCGACAATCTCCCCTGATGCCGGGTCGATGTATCCCCCGCCCGGTCCGTCATACGGCAGCCATCCCCCGCCGTGTTTCGGATGCTCCCAGTAACGTTTTTCCTCATTCCATACCCACCCATTGCTCTCTGGTTCGGGAGGTGTATACCCCAGTTCTTCAAGACCTTTCCGCATCTCCTCCCATTCCTCGGGGGTAGGCACCGGCATTCCTGGATTTACAGGCTGGGGAGCGGGTATGTCATGCGCAGGTTGGGAGGGGGGGGGTACCGGCCCTGCTTTACCTTCTTTCTTGCGCCCGCGAAAAATGCCTTTGCGCGTGGCCTCTTCGGTGGCTTCCTTCTGGACTTTCTTCCACCCGGAGATGGATGAGGTCGGGTCTTTGAAAAAATCCTTGAGGCGGACAAATTCGCCCTTCAATTCTTCGAGTTTCTTACCGGCTCCAGAAAAAAGGCCTCCGGAGGTTTTCGCATGCTCGATTGCCGGGGTAGTCTGGCCCGCGCTCTCTGCCCGCCGAATTCGCTTGTTTGCTGCAGAGGACAGGCGCGTGACAATGGAACGGAGGGTTCCTTCCTTCATGCGGTTGACGTTCCGGCCCGCTGAAAGCAGGTCATCTACACTTTTACCGGTCACGTCGTACCGGTCATTCTTCTTTTTTCTCGCCGTGGTCGTCACCTCCCTTCAGATATGCAAGCAGACCTCGATAGCTGATCGGAAAGCCGCATATGATGTAGGTATAAAGGAGGCGGTTGGACTTTAGTCCCCCCGCCTCAAACTTCGATACCAGAGACCGAGAAACGTTGGCTTTCTGCGCTATGTGGGTCTGTGTGATACCGCGGGATATCCTCCACTCACGGCATATAGGCCCAATATCGTACATGTCAGGTCTCCTTCAGATATACTAGGACATGCCCGTAGGTCAGGGGGCAGCCTAGACGGATGTAGGTGTACAGGATGCGGTTGCAGGTCGTTTCCCCTCTCTCCCATTTGCCTACTTGAGATCGGGTGATGGGGACAGCTTCCGCAATCTCTCTTTGTGTGATGTCATGATCCTCGCGCCAGTCCCGGCAGAATTTCAAGACGTCCGCATTACTCATAATCATCAAGGGAGTGGTCAACGTACTCCCGCGGGCTCATGCGGTATTCGTTGACCCAGAGAGTCTTGTTCACGTGCTGCGTCCCCTTGTCGTCCGTGTAGGTACGGGTGGACAGGTTAGCGTCCTCCTTCCTGACCTCGATGATCACGGGAAAGAGGGTGGGGAGGGTCAGGCCCTCGCGGAACTGGATTCTTACGCTGTCCTCCTCGCCGGTGCGGTTGTTGTGGAGGCGGGAGAGATAGACACGGAAGCTCCTGCCCTCCTTTGTCTTCATGTTCTTTGCAAAAACGGTGATTTCCATGGTTTACTCCTTTCCTATTCTGATGCTATCGGTATCCGAGTACTGGGTCATCTCCCTGACCTGATCACGGGGATAAGATGACTCCATGTCTGCAAACATTCCATAGATGCTACTAAGTACATCCTTATCGGCAAGGTACTTCTCCACCTCGGCCCACGTGAGATCTCTCCGAGTTTGCTCTGTTTTGGTATCCATGCTTTCACCTCCTTTCTATGCTCCGATATCCTCGGAGATATCGTCTTCCAGATAGGAGAGCAAATGCTCCGAGTAGGGGAGATAATAGTCAGACCAGAGCATTTCACGCAGATAGTCTTCCCTTTCCTCGCGCGTGGCGGTCGGGTCGATGTCCTCGTAGTGGGGCTTGTCAATCCAGAGGAGATAATGGTCATCGTTCAACCAGGAGTTACCCCCTACGTTGATGTACTCGTCAAGGGTCGCGGTGCCGTCCTCCGAGAGGTAGAGGTAGATGTCGGTCTGATAGTTGTTGTGGTCAAGGTCTGCCTGCAGCATGATGCCGGCAAGCTCTTCGATAATCTGGTTACGGTTTTTGATTTCCATGGTCGTCTTTCCTTTCTTTGGTTCAGTCTCTGGTTATCCCGTTTGCCTCACAAAAGGATATCAGGTTCATACTATGTTCGCCCGCGCTATCCTCATAGATAACGTAAAAGTATTTGAGCATCTCTGGCAGCACTCCGCGATATAAATGCCTGGCACACTCCAGGAGGGTAGAGGCATCCGTGGTATCTACCCACGTTACGAGTTTGGGTTCCTGGTAAAAAACAATGCTGCTACGCGTCACCTCCCTCCAGACCTTGTGGGTCGGGTTACGCCCCTCTGTCATGCTATCTCCCTCCATTATCATTGATTTATGGTATACTGGTTACATATCACAGTATACCATACCCCCTTTATAGCCTCAAAGGCGGTTAACAAGCGGTTCCTCGTCTTTCCTCCGTTTTTCTCCGTTTTTCGCAGGTTTTCACAGGTTTACTCACTTTCAACAAAAGTTGAGTCACGGTTTCGCCCAGACCACGCCATGATTCGGTGTACTGTGATAATTTAGACAATAGATTGTTACTAGGTCAATTTTCTGAATCGTTCTAATTGTCTGACTATTTTCTCCGTTGTCAGTGAATCGCTAACATGTTAGATGGTATTCTGACTATTCTCTCAATTGTCAGTCAATAGCTAGTATGTTAGGTGATGTTCTGACAATTTCTTTTTAATCTGCCAAATATTCTGACAATTTATCTGTTGGGGAGTTTATTGTGTGTGCAGGAGGGAGTATATATCTACACC